>ERZ827478.91-NODE-91-length-98719-cov-7.606320_pt1 | contig 98719 bp, 100 predicted proteins | sample MGYA00519705_ERZ827478 | MGnify/ENA primary metagenome ERZ827478 (study PRJEB31778, sample SAMEA3449318) | human gut metagenome | biome: human gut; feature: human-associated habitat; material: faeces | place: United Kingdom | collected 2010/2012 ...
CCCTTACATATCCCTCATAACATCTTCTTACTTCTTCCCTAATCCACCTGCCATATTCACTATTAGGATTAGCATTGGGTCTTAAGTTAGTTATTTTTCCTGTCTGTTTATAGTGAATAGCAGTTGGTCTAAAATAATCCATATCCTCAAGAATATGAGGAGAAGTCAGGTTTATTATAATCTTACCCTCAGAGTCCTTAGGCATATCTTTAGCCCTTAGCCTTTTAGGAGAAATAAGATTCTTTATATAAGGTATATTATTTATAAAATCATAAAACTGATCCTGTATCTCCTGAGGTTCTTTATCAAGATTTAAATCTTCAATAGGGGTTTGATATTCATTAAATCGCACATCCATAGTAGTTATTTATCTATATTAGGACCCCGTCGTCCATCAGGGTTTTGCTGCCTTGATTTCCTCTAGCCCTTCCTACTTCCTCTAAATCTTTTCTAAGAGTTTTCTCAGCCTCAACTAAATCTTTAGCCAGCTGTGGAACTTGTTTTATGGCTGTGGTTACACTATTTATAGTATAAGCAGGTTTACCCTTATCATCTACTGCCTCTAAGTTTATATTCTCCAAGAATGTACCTACTTTATCTATAGCTATCTTGGTTTTCCTTAATAATTCTGAAGAAGTAGTAGTACACATTTTCTTATATAGTTCTATACATTCTTTCTCCAGTGAATCAAACTTTGGGACTCTTATACCATTAGCATTACAGACTTCTATAAGTCTCTGGTCTTCGTCTATAATATATTGAAACTCACTTCTAGGGTCATACACAAAATAAAGTATCATAAGAAAATTTAAAAATCCTGTTTTATCCTTACTTTTATCCTGAGTATACCTTCTCCTAAAAGGCTTTAATAACAATAGATTATCATCTACTTTTATTTCATAATTCTCTATTTTCACTAGATTCATATCCCTTAAATTTACCTTCCATCATATTGTTAAACTCACTATCACTATATAAGCTCATCAGTCTCCTGGTTACCTGGTCAGCAAGCAGAATCCTAGCTGCCTCTTCCTTAAAGGATGTAGAACCAGTTATAGTATGCTCAAATCTGTTAATCTCAATAGTAGTCCCCTTGTTTACATACCATAGGGAATACCTGAAAGTCTTCATTGACTTAGTGATATTACCACTCAGTACTTCCTTCTTCAGGACAAAGTGAGTATCTGTATCATACTTCTCCTTTATCCACTCATTATATATATCCAATAATCTATTCAGCATAATGAATTTCATAAAAAAAAGACCTGGCCTTTACTGGCCAGGCCTTATCACCTTAATCAACAAAACTTAATCAAAAAATGAAAAAGAAAAATTTATACAAGCAGTGCCTTACCCGCGTCTTTCTCTGTAATTACTGATGGGTTTTCCTCAAACTCCTCTACCTCAGCTACAAACTTTATGTCATTATCCTGAAGATAGAGATAAGTCTCCCCATCAATATCAATAGTATCAAATTTATAACCTACTACAGGATTATCAGTAATAACACCATCTTTAAGAGAACCTTCCTCATGCTTCATAACAGCATATCTTTTAGGATTTATAAACACTGTATCACCAACATTTATACCCCTAACCATGGGTCCTACAGCTATTACTTTTTGATACTCTTTAACAGCACCAGATTTTGAGGCATCTGTAAGATTAGTGCCGTATATCTTGATGTTGTTATCATATTTATCCATTGTGGTTATCAACCCATTAAACATGGGTTTAACACTTTTAATTATAGGTATCATTACTGTTGTCAGTTAAATCCAAATTATCTAATCTTAGTTTAAGGGCACTCAAATAAGTAGCCATTCCATGATATTGCAATATCATCATATTATACTGAAATGGACCTACTTTATCAGAGAAACCTTCTGATGAAAGAGCTTCGTCTAACTTATTAAATCTATCCTGAAGTTGTGTATATTCCTCAAGAAGTCTCTTCTTGAAATCTTCCATTACATATATCTTTAAAGTGTTTATAACTGCTCTTTAATGCTTTATATCTGTCATAAGTGCATGCTAATTTACCAATACTGGGAATGTTAAAGTTACATTTCAACTTATTGAATTCCTCCTCACTTAAATCCTCTTTTAAAGGAAGCTCCTTTATATGGTTTCTTATAAATTCCCAAAAGGACTCATAAGCAAGCTCCACTACTTCCTGGGGGATATTAAGCTCTTCTGCTACTTCAATTACAGCATCTTGGTAAGTCATTCAAAATCAAATAAAAGCATTAGTTTAAAATTTCCATTTTCCTCAATTATCCTTGGTATATACCTTGGGTTTATTTTCCCATCCACTATGACATTGCTTTTTCTGAGTTTTCCCATGATAACTTGGAAGTGGGGAAGAGTTATATTGCACTCTTCCCTTACTTTCCTCTTAGTATCTTCACTCATTGTAACCTTGTCAAGGATATCATTGTCAAGGATACTCTTACTTAGTTCATATCTCTGCTTGACAAAAGAAGTAGCCACTTCCATTTCTCTTTCAGTAAGGTGGTGAAATGGTTGTAAGAACATAAACCACATCTTAAAGAAAGAGTAGTCAAGTTTACAAGGTATTCTTACTACACTATCCACTCCCCTCTTACTCATGATTATGCCTCCTTTTTTGTCCCTTCATGAGCAGTTTCCTCACCTACTATCTCATTCTCAGGAGTAGCCATAAGAGTCTCAATCTCTTTAGCACACCGCATCTTAAATTCATCAGAAAGATACTTATTATCCTTCTCTATGACATTAAAAAGATAATCAAGTCTCTTATAGAGATTAGTAAGATTGGCCTGTCTTAGAGCTTCAGTAAATTGTGCTCTTTGATTTAACAGTTGTTGATTCTGAACACTCAACTGTTGACAAGCATTTTCCAATTGCTCATAAGTCAACTTAGTAACCTCTGTAGTCTTTTCTAACTTCTTCTCCATTTTTATTCTCTTTTAATTGTACAAATTTCTTTCCATATTTTTTTTCATACATACCCTCCCATGTATGTATATCAGAATATTCTATATCAGTACACCCACATTCATCACAATAGTCATCCATTATATCATCAGTTCTGATAGCTAAGGAAAGACATTGTTTACAGTAGGCTACTGGAATGCTATTATAATCTCTAACTTCTACATCTTCCATATATTTTAGCCATAATAAATTAACCAGTAATCATCTCTCAAATGAAATATCTCAACAATGTCTTCCTTAGGTATCTGAAGTTCATTTACTCTTTTGACTATTTCCCTTATAGTAGGGAAGGTCATACACATCATTTTCTTATTTGCCTTCTCCATAAAATATCCTTATTTAGTTACGGAGGTAGGAATCGAACCTACAGAGACTGGCTTATGAGACCAGTTTGAATACCAATTCTCCCCGTGATATTGAGTGGGATAGCAGATTTGAACTGCCCACCTCAGCTTGGAAGGCTGATATGTTACCGCTAACACCAATCCCACAAAAGGCCAAAGATTTGATTCTGGTACTTTGGCATTGCAAGGTTAACCTTAACTTGCACCCCTAATCACCTACATCCACTGAGCATAGATCTGCTCAAGCTTTTTAATTACGCAGGTCAGCTCCTACTGGATTTACCTAGTAGCATTAGGTGTTACTCTCCCACTGTAGGTAAGACAGCCTTTAGTAACTGGGTTTCCTGCATCTTTCTACCTCTAGAGCTTCTGGAAGGACTTGAACCCTCAACTCCCTGATTACAAAACAAGTGTTCTACCATTGAACTACAGAAGCTTCAGTACCCCTGACAGGACTTGAACCTGCACTCCATAAAAGGAAAGGCATTTTAAGTGCCTTGGGTCTACCAATTTCCCCACAGGGGCTTATCCTTCCCCTTTAAATTCTTGGTCTGTAAGGGAGAATAAATACACATATTTATTAATATTATGTATAAAAGTCTCACATTCTGACCTAATGCCAGAGAAGATTGTATCTTGTGGAAGCCCACTATAAAAATTAAGTGTAGCTGTCCTTACTTCCCTTATAAACTCTTTAGGAGTATTTGATATACTGGATATACCAATTATGGCATTAGGCAACATTCTGCCATATATACCCATCTCCTCTTCAGCAAGACCATCTTGATAGTCAGCCAGTACCTCAAGAAAGTCATCCAAATAAGTATGGATATTCTTCCTGTGGGATGCCCAATGAAGATTTTTGCATTTAGTTTTCCAACCTTCAATCCTATTAATGAAGTCTATCAGTTTACTTGATATAGAAGGGGTGGTAACCTCTTCTTTCTCCTTTGGGAGATCAGCTATATCATCAAAGAGACCAGGGTCTATAAATAATCTTTCCATAATTAAATATTGATGTTGCAAAGATAAGTAAAATATTTGAAATATGCAAGTATTTTACAATATTTAACTTATTCAGCTATATTCATAAGTAGCAATACCATAGCTATTATATTAAGAGCCAGGCTGCCATAGTTACATATATTTAGCCCTAACTTGTTACCTTCTACATCTTTTCTCTCTTCAGGACAGTCCTCATTCTCAATAGTCATCTTCAATCCTATTGAGGTAACTACCATTCTGACTCCCATTAAGAGAGTGCTTATCAGTAAGCAAAATAATGCGAAATCTACCATATTATTTAAATTTTACAAGTTTGAATATTCAGTTTTTGCGTCAAATGAAGGACAGGCTTTAGATGAAAAATCTCTATGCCCATATATCTTGGCTTTAGGGTATTTTCTTTTCAAATCCTTAAGGATATCTAATAGAGCACCTTTTTGTCTTAAAGTCCTGGTATCTTTAGGTGTTCTTCCATCCTTAGCAACACCCCCTATATAACAGACCCCTATTGAATTTGAATTATGTCCTTCACAGTGTGCACCTATAGTATCCTCATTTCTTCCTTCATGGATAGAGCCATCTAATTCTATAATATAGTGATAACCTATATCCTTCCAATGATTATCCTCTATATGCCACTTTCTAATAGTTTCAGTCTTTATATCCTTTCCCTCAGGAGTAGCTGAGCAATGTACTATTATCTCATTAATAACCCTAGAACAAATACCCAATTTAGACCAGGTATTCTTCCCTACTATACCATCAACTGTGAGTCCATTAGACTTTTGAAAATCCTTAACAGAAGTCTCAGTGGTAACCCCAAAGATACCATCAGGGGTTATTCCTAATCTATTCTGTAGTGCCTTTACAGCACTTCCTTTACTTCCTCTTCTTAATGTTTCCATACCAATAATAAAAGTTCCCCATTCAAGCATAAGGAATTACTCCTAATAAGGAATAATTCCCGAAGGGTATAACTTAGAATACTGTATCAAATACCATTTAATACCCTTCTTCATCAATTTAAGGAACTTTTTCATAATAATTACTTTTAGTTATATTAGTAATTTAGCTTGAGATACTTCCATCTGTACTTGTGAGAGAGTCCCTGGAACAGTAAATATCTGCATAGGATACCCCTGTCCATATGTAAGATTTATATAACAGGATCCCCCATTCACAGATACAAAATCTCCTAAAGCATCAGCACCATTATCTAGTTGTACAGTAGTTTGAGGACTTTTAAATCCATATTCCTCACCTCCGTATACTCCTCGTACTACGACAGTATGTTGACCTCTAGTAGTATTCTCATGTATACCTACACCATATGAACTTACATAAGTATAAGCTCCTGTAACTGGTCCTGAAGACTGGGCACTACTTACAGCTGCTACCTGTACATAGGAAAAATCCTGTGGAAGAGTATAGGTAACCATAATAAACCATCTTAATTCCGAAGGTTTATCATAACTTAACTCACTTTCCTCCACCAATTGGGTATTTTGATGTGTACCACTAATAGTAAGCCCCTCTATACTTTTACTCATGATATCACCATATGGAGGGCACCTAGATTCTTGAACACCAAATGTACTCTCAGTCAGGGTCTGTATATAATCCCACGTAGCTATCTTTCCCATTTAGTTTAATTATAGTTTAATTAAAAGACTATTTGTTACTATCCTTAGATTTCTCATATTTTTCTGACCAAGCCTTAGTTATACCCGCTGAAGCAAATATACCAGCTACTGATGCTATATATGCTGCAAGGCCATTAAGATCAGTCTGTATAGTGTGATTATAACACACTTCAATTAATAGTAAAGCTACAGGAACAAGCAACAGCAAACATCCTATCAAAGTAACAGCTACCAAGAAGAAATTCTTTGAGCTTACCCCTGTATTATTATTTACTAATTTACCTATGTAATTCATAAGATATTATTTAAAGTACCCCCTAAAGGGCTTGAACCTTTATCCTATAGTTTAAAAACTATTGCTCTATCCATTGAGCTAAGGGGGAGGAAAAATTTAGTAGTAAAACCACTAAACTTTACAATATAAGATCATGCCCTGAATAACAGTTTATTGAAACTAATACTTACAGAACCACTACTTGGGGATACCTCAATAGGAGTATCCAATTCCCATTCCCATGTTTCCTTCAAGTCACCTACTGGACTGGTGTCAGTAATCTCATGAGTAGTTCCATTAAAAAGCATCTCTATATCCACTGTATTACAGTATGTAGCACCGCTAAAATTAAAGCGTATCTTAGTTATTGTATCATCAGAGCCTATACTTCCAGTGCGCCATTGAATATCATCATCCAATGTTAAAATACCAGAACAGCTAACCAATGGATATTCTCTTTCTCCAACAAGAGATACAGTGCATGAGGTACTACCTGGAGAGGGACTTCCATCTTGAGCTGATATATTCACGCTTCCACTCGTTGTATAAGGAATATAAACAGCTCCACTACCATTAGCTCCCCAGTAGAAACATATAGGAATACTTCTTCCATATATATTTATACTATTATAGGCTGAAAACACTTTATTTCCCCAATTAGATGAACTAGTGGGATTAGCTGGCCAATTAGTAGTTCCTTTATCACTTGGGGATGGAAAATAAGAATGGTTTATTAATGTTTTACCATCTATACTCATTCCAGCTGTACGAGTGAATACAGGTACAGCTGAACCACGACTAGACCACCTACCTGTAGTTTCCACTTGTTTACCCGTAGTATCATCTTCTCCATTCCTGAACCCAAACAATATTGATGCATCAGAAGTGAATGGAGGTGTATCTGAGGATGCCAGAAAATTAGGTACCATTATATATATAGTCCCTATATCTGAGGGAATATCTATTTTATTCTTGCCAGAATTTGATGTGTCAAGCACTATGGAAGAAATTAACTCAGTCTTACTTTCATCCCCATATAACTCTATTGTAAACGCATGCTGTTCTATATTCTTGGTACCAAGTATGAATTGCCATTTTTCAGATGACTCTACACTCCATACCAATCTCTTCTTATCAGTATCAACAGGAGACCAGCCAGTAGCTCCCTTTCCTTCAGCATACTCTATGGTTGAGAGCTTATTGGGTTCAGATTCAGTCCCTTCTGTACCTAGCTGATCCAGAACTTCCTGCCTAGTCAAAATCTTATTATTCGGCATTTTTCCTACCTTTTTAAATCCATTAATCTATCAGCCCAGCTCTCTGTATAAAAATGATAGTAATTCTTATCACTGCATATATACTTATGCAACCATGCATGTACTATTGAGGGAATACCTATCACTATAAGATATAAAGGACCAAGTATCTTACTCTGCTTTACATGTCCACATTCATGTTTAATTACCTTATACTTATTAGTATAATCTTGGCATATGAATATATACTTTCCAAGGGTGACTCCTCCTTTAGTCCTTTGAAGAAATACTCTAGCCCCTACAGATTCTGAATCACTGTTACTTACTTCAGTAATCCTGTTATCCTCTGACATATTCTTCCAAAGTAATCCACACAGATTCTGTGGTAACTGCCATACCCAATCCTTGATAAACTCTCTTAACTTCATACTATTATATCTTTAATTTAGGTTTCCCCATTACCTTTAATCTCATATATGACGGAGTATAATCTCCATAAACCTCATCAAAAGCCTTTTTATATCCAACTTTCTTAGAGAGTTCTTTCCTCCGTCTTTCTTTAGACCTCTTCCACTTCTTATATCTAGTGGTAGTCTTAAATTGTTCAGCCATCTCAAAATCATCTACTGTATAGCACCTAGATGAAATACCAGCTAAAGCAAACTTTCTTTTCAATCTGTTCATAATAATCCCTTAGAGTTGACAAATCCAAGTTATGTATTCCTTGAATCTTTAACATATGGAATTATTCTATGGCGGTTATATTCTTCCCTAAAGTCCTTTTACCCTCAACCTTTTCTCATGCTACTTGGTAGGACACACAGCATTTTTCCATAAGTCATTTTTTGTCTTCATGGAGGATTAACCTCGGTACTATATGTACTTACACCCCTCTTTGACCATCCCTCTTTAGTAATTAGCTGATTGAATGGTGGGCCATCCCTGGCAATAGATGTAGCAAATCTATTAAGACGGTGCAAATATACTAAAAAAATTTGAAACTACCAAATTATTTAAGAAAGTTTAACTTTATGTTACCAATATAGTACTTTCTTTAAGAAGTTTTAATAGATAGATAACCTTAATTCTTTTTCTTTTAATTTTTTTTTTGATTTTTCTTTTATTTCTATGAGGGGATAATAGTCACCCAATACCCTCCCCTGCCTTCGGCATTGGGGTTTCTACCCCCTTGCGTTTCCTTATTATTAACCTTTAAAACTTAGCAAGATGAGTACATTCAATTGCAAAAATCGGATGGCAGCTGCAGCCTTGAAGCAGCAAATGGGGGACAAGATCAGATTCATTAAGAACCCCAAGAAGAATAATCAAATATTCTTCACTTGCGGTTCTGTGACTGGCGCAGTCAGCAAGAAGGTGGACATCAACACAGTCCAACTTGAGGAGCTGGACTATGCTGAGGTGTTCATTGATGCTGTGGGGCAGTACATACCCTGCCTGTTTATGCACAGCACAACCAACGAAGTGAGGGCGCTCTAGCCCTCACTTCTTCTCTATCTTTCATTAAGATAGTACCAAAATAACTCTTTTTACTGCCAATATTCTTTTCACTATATCCCAATGATAGTGTATTAGCAAAGAATAGTAACTAATATTATAAGATATTGGCAGTTAAAAAGAGTTAACTTCTCTACTTCTAACAATCTAAAACAACAATCTAAAGCGTTTTAGCTATGAGAGAAATAAGAAATAAATATGTAGTGACATACCATCATATTAATGGTGTGTCACATTATGTATGCACAAGAACCAAGAGAAGTATAAGGAAATTTGCTTGGAAAACCTTGTTCAAGAGAATAAGGAATTTCAAGAGGTTAGAGTACTTTACTATAAAAAGGATAGACCTATGAAAGACGAAGATAGTGGCTTTAAAGCCTTCATAATCCTAACAGCGTTAGCTGTAGGGATAATAATCTTTATTATTCACTTGTCCTTCAATATATCCAGGAAAAGTGACTATCCTGTAAGAGAAGCTATAACAGAAACAATTGGCGACTATGAAGACTGACAAACCTATTTTCATTGAGAAAGTAGCTACTTGCTTCTTTAATAAGGGCAAAGTTGAGCTATATACTTTTTCTGTCAAATCATTGAAGAGGTAATCTTAATCCTTTGATATATGGCTCGGAAATATACATACCATAGGGAAAACTGCAACACTCTTGTAAGAGAGGTTATAGTAGACATCTGGGGAAGAACAATAGTAATCTCTGGTACACATGCCTTTGAGTATAGTATAACTGTAATATCTATCACAGGTAGAGCAGTCACTACAACATACAAGAATGGCAGGGAAGCAAGAAAAGAATTCCAAAAATATAAAAGGAGAAAAAGATAAACTATGGCAAAGATAATAGCGAAAACAATATTATTGTGGGTCACAGCACTGGTAGTGCTTTTGACAATACTTGGGTTGCCCTCAGTCTTTGAGCATCCTGTAACCCTTCTTCTTTGTGGGTTAAGCTCAATCATCCTTGTATCATTGTGCAGGGAATACATAAGTGTGAGGGAGTTATACATTCTCTCAGGAACCAAATTTCTTGAAGACATTTGGGGAAGAGAGTAACTTTCACATATAGACGCTTGTTTTAATTGTTTTCACTACTGCTGGTCTGTGAAGATAGGCAGTAGTACTTTTAAGTACATTAATCTAAAAAATATTATAAAGAATTATGACAAATAGCACATTTGTAAATCTTACACCGCATACAATAACTTTGAATAATGGTGTGAGTTACCCTTCACAGGGTATAGCAAGAGTTAGTAACTATTTTACTGACTTTGACATTAATAATATATGCACAGTAGTATATGGGGATGTCACAGGACTTCCTGATCCTAAACCTAATACTGTGTATATAGTGTCTGCCCTTGTCCTTGCTGCACTTAAGGGTAAGCGTGATGATGTGGTTGCACCAGCTACAGGACATCCTGATTGTGTAAGGAAGGATGGATTTATAGTGAGTGTACCTGGGTTTGTGAAGTAACTTTCATAATAACTCTTAAACTACAATAATATGGATAAGTGTTATTATTGCAAATACTATTCAGTTCACTCAAGTAAAGCTTCTTCATGTGATTGTCCTTCATCCATAAAAGAAAAGGAATGTCAGAAGGCTGTCAATAGAAGGAGTATATTTGAAAAAGAGTAATTTGACTGTCTTTTAAACAGTAATTTAGTTTCAATAGCCATGTTGTTGTAGGTTGCAGGTTTGTGAAAATATGCAACCTTTTTTAATGTCTCCATAGTTCAATGGACAGAACAAAGGTCTTCTAAACCTTAAATGTGAGTTCGATTCTCACTGGAGATACAATAAGCAAACTAACATCGGATTAACCAATGAGTACACGTAGAAAATGGACTGATGATGAAGAGAAAGTAGTCATCAGTAAAGTGGAAGCAAGTCCCTATAACTTAGAAAAAGCATTTAGGGAAGCTTCTTCTGTAATTGATAGAACTCCTAGTGCTGTTAGATATAAATGGCATCAAGGAGGACTAAGGGAAAAGAGTGATAAACTCTTTATGACTTATGGGAGAAAAGGAACACTCAATAATAATAGAAAGATTGTATCAAGCACCACTTCTGACAATACTCTAAAGACAAAAAAGAGTAAGTGGAGAAGAATACTTGACATCCTATTTGAATAAACAAAATAACAAGATAAGACATGCAAAAAGACTTAGTCTTCTTTAAGAAGGAAGGTGAAGAAGGAGTAGCTCTCACTTCAACAAGTGCCAACCACATCGCTAACTTGGCTAAGGAGTATATTCAAGGCACAGAAACATATCTGAATAGTATATGCTTTCTCAATATTGAGGTAGCATTAGTAGGTAGTACTAGTGCAAATACCATTCAGACAGGAGAAACATCTGAGGTTCTAGAAGACCTACAATCAGTACTTGGGAAGGTAGCACAGGCTAAATCTCTTATAGCTTGGTTAAGAGAAGGTATTAAAGCTAAGGAAAACCTGATTCAGGGCTTGCAGACTATCAGCCTTGGGGATTGGTGTAAGGAGAATGGAATAGTTGAGCCTGAATCTCCTGACTATGGTCATATATTGACTGAGGAAGAGTATTATGCTTCTCTCCCTATTAAGGAGAGAAGCAGATACTATCAGTTAGAGACTGAGGCTGCTGTATTGGGCAAGTATATCCATCCTGATGGACACTTGGCTCTTGCAAGAAAGGAGTTAAAGGACAAGATTTATCATCCTCATAAAGTGGATGGTGAAGGCAGGGATGCCCTTATCTATACCTATACTCCTACTACAAGTGTAGCTTTAGTAGACAATGTATTCTATGAGCTTCAAAAGAAGCACAGAGAAGTACAGGCTCAACTGAATTCTATGAAGCACAACTGTGAACAAGCCATTAATGAGTCCACTAATGAGGTGAACACAGAGTATACTATTACTTCACAGAAGTATGAGGCTGAACTTGGAAATGTGCTAGGAGCCTTCAAGAGATGGAAAGATGAAAAGGCACAGGAGTACAGCAAACTGAAAATCACTGTGCCTAATTCTCTGATGGGTATCTACAATACCATAAACTCTTTGGGTAGGTAAATGCAGGTCCTGGGGTGTTCACCCCAAACTGCGTTGAATACACATAGTGGATACTATAATAATATTAATGAATCATATCGGCTTAAAGTAATTGGGTAATACTTCGCTATTACCTATGACTACCATTTCAATTAATATGCCCTATGAAGCTTGATTGCTGAGGGTTGCTTTTGCTCTTGATGAGATGGTAGGTTCTTGCTTTTGATATAGTCATTGATATAGTTGGTATCTGCTATGTGTAACTTACCTTTGTATCTTGGTGTAATTGGTAGCACACTGGCTGTTGGGCTAGAGGTTAGGTTCGAGTCCTAAGATACACCATATTTATTGTTTCATTTCTAAAAAGAAAAGATGGAAAAGAATGAAGAAAAAGTTCTGGAGAGAAATCTGGAACAAAAGGCATTTGAAAATGTCGCAGAAGCCATTAAAGGTGGCAAAGAGAGTGGTAGTTTGACCAATGTTGAACTTGTTGAAAACTTGGTGGAAAGCTACAAGGGTAAGACAGTGCAAGCACCTTTTGAGGTGATTATAACAAGTTCAGTATTCTTCAAAGCAAAAGAGTTGATAGGTGTTATTGAAGCCTTGAAGAATACTCTTCATGCTAAAATAGTAGAGGAACTGAAAGAAGAAGCAGATAAGGGGAAAGCTGCAGTGAAAAATGCAATAGGTGCCCTTATACTTAATGAAATTATGAAGAATAGATCTGAAGAAGATTAATAAAAATGAACAACGAAATTAAAGTAAGTCTGACTATTTCACTTCAAGGAGGTGTGATGGCCAGCAAGGAAGAGTGCCTTAAAACAACTCAAAAAACTATTGAAAAGAAAACCAAGAAGGGTAAGGTGTACAAGAAAACCATTGATGTCCAGGTTGAAGATTGGAGCATGATGAACAAAAACACCTTAAAGGTGGCTGATAAAGGGGGCAAAAACCCTGAGGTTATTACTTTCTATACAAGAAAGACTTGGCCTGTTACTCAATCCATGAACATCTATAAGGAGGCCTATAATTATATGGTCTCCAAGGAATGCCCAGCATGGGAAAAGCCATTTAAGTGGGCACAGATGAACACTGAACAAAGACTTAAATCCCACTTACAGAGAATCGCTGAAAGTCTTAATGGAACTCTGATGTCCTATAAGGTATTTGATGACTGATTAGCACTACTATAAATATATAAATATATAAATATGAGATTCTTCTTGATATTAATGATTTTATTAAGTGTGATAGCACTTATAAAATCTTTTATTAGGTATGACCCAAAGATTGATTTAGTGAAAAATAACAATAAATATACTATCCTTCTTTGGTATAATAGCTATACCTGTGATAATGAGTTTGCTGAAAGAAAGTTTATTAAACTAATTGAGATATGACTAGAGAAGAAGTAGATAAACTTGCCCTGTCCACAATAGATAAGACAAAGTATTTAATACTGGAGCTAATCACGGGTTTTGGTAAATCAAAAATTGCCATAGATCTAATAAACCATATCTGTGATAGAGTATTCAAGAAGGAGGAGTCTCCCACATCTGTTCTTATATTAGTGGCTAAAACTGTACATAAGCAAACTTGGAGAGATGAGATAAAGAAATGGGGAGGTCTTAATACTGATGATGTTACTTTTGAGTGCTATGAATCATTAAGGAAACATGAGGGAGAGTACTTTGATGTAGTGGTAGCTGATGAAATGCAACATTTGAGTGAAAGAAGGCTGGAAATCCTCAAGAGCATTCATATAAATGAGGCTTTCATAGGATTATCAGCTACCATAAAGAGAGACATGAAGTATATGTTTACTTATGATTTTGGGGCTAAGGTAATAAGTTGTGGACTAAAGGAGGCTGTTGAAGATGAGATACTCCCAGAACCTAAGGTGTATCTTCTTCCATTGAAGCTTGACTGCAAGGACTATTCTTATAAGGTAAAAAAGTTCAATAGAACTATAAAAACTACTCAACAAGGATACTATAACACTATCTCCTCCTTAATAGAATGGTATAAGAACAGATACTATGGGTCAAGAAATGAAAGAATGAAAAACCTTTGGTTATCCACAGCTGGAAAGAGACTCAAATGGCTATCTGAGCAAAAAGAAACTGTAGTAATGAATATACTAAGTAAATTCAATAACTACAGGACTCTTACCTTCTGTAGTGGTATAGGGCAATCTGAGAGGTTAGGAAAATATAATATAACCTCAAAGAACAAGAAATCATTGGAGTATCTTGATATGTTCAATAACAATAAAATCAAGCACATCACAGCCTGCTCTATCCTTAATGAAGGAGTCAATCTATATAATTGCAGGATAGGAATATTCTGTAATTTGAACAGCTCTGAGATAATAACAAAACAAAGGACTGGAAGACTGCTTAGACATAAATCTCCAGTTATAATACTTCCTTATTTCAAAAATACCAGGGAAGAGGAACTGGTGGAAAAGATGACTGAGGAATACTCTAGGGAATCATTAATAACCATTAATAATATAAATGACATAAAGTTATGAAGAATAGAATTACAATCCTTAAGGAAAAGTACATTATTAACAAGGAAAAGAGAACCATAGTGTGCATTCTTCGGTGTGAAGTATCCCCTGAAAGATTGCATAACTATGAATACATTTATCCTTTGTTCAGGGAAGTCAATAGCAAATTTCCCTTTATGGAAGGTTACCAATTTACTGTTGTAGGTAAGTCAAAATGCCTTGATTCAGATGAATTTGATGAGACTCTGGGAAAGAGGATAGCTGAGAGTAGAGCCAAGATAAAGATGTTTAAGACAGGGCATATGCTATGGAAGAGATATTGGCATACATTATCCCTCTTAGTTTCTGGATGCATAAAGAAAGCTGTAGCATGTAGAGATGAACATAGGGTTGAATGTAACCATTTAAAGACCTTATTGGAAAATGAAACTAATAATAGACACTGATAAAATAGATGAGAAGCTGGGAATAGATGGATTCTTTTACTTAACCTCATTGGCTCTTGAATGCCCAATAACAGTAGATACTGTGAAGAAACTGAATTCTATGGGAGTGATTTTTACAAGGAGCTTTAAGGAGGGTCTACCTTATGATGTCACTACTACAAAATCTTCCAGTGAATACATAGAGGAGGCTTATGCTGACATGGAAATCACTGGAAAAGAGAATGATGATAGGTATACAGCCCTGGCAAATAAATTAAGGGAATTATATCCTACTGGCAGAAAGAGTGGCACTCAGCTTCAATGGAGAGATAGCACAGCTGTTATAGCCAAGAGACTTAAGGCCTTTACCAAGAGATTTGGGGTAGACTATACAGATGATGAGTATATAGAGGCTACTAAGAGATACATTGCCACTTTCAATGGTAATTATCAGTATATGCAGGTGCTGAAGTACTTTATAATGAAATCTGGAGTTGAGGATGGTATGACTACTACAAATAGTCAATTACTATCCTATTTACAGAATGAAGATACAGAGGCTGATAAAGACTGGGTAACTCAACTTAGATAATATGACCTTAAGAGATAGAGTACTTGAAAATCTGAGAACAAGGAGACAACGGATTCTTGATGGACAATTGAATTGTATACCTTCTCCTTTTAAGAGGTTTAATAATGACTTTGTTGGGATAGAACAATCATGTTACTATGCAATCACTTCATTCACCAAAGGTGGAAAGTCACAATTTACTTCATATACCTTTATATATAAACCACTGATGTTCTGTTACTATACCAAGGCAGATGTAGGTCTTAAGATAATTTACTTTCCTCTTGAGGAAACTCCAGAGAGAATTATGCAAAGATTTATATCATGGTTATTGTGGGATTTCAGTAAGGGAGAAATAAGAATAAGCCCTAAGGATTTAAGAAGTACTACTAAAGCTGTCTCACAAGAAATACTGGACATTATAGCCTCTGATGAAATACAGGATATAATACAGTATTTTGAGGAACACATTGTATTCCCTGATGAATCAGCTAATCCTACAGGAATAAAAAAATTCTGTGAGAAGTATGCTGAAGAACATGGAACTATCCACTATAAGAGGGGGAAATACAGGGATACTGATGGTATAGTGAAAGAGAGAGATGTCTTTGATTGGTATGAGCAAGATAACTTAAATGAGTATAGATTAGTAATAATAGATACCATAAATCTTGTAGATACTGAGAGAGGAATGACTCTTAAACAGGCTATGGATAAACTTAGTGAGTATTGTGCTAAATATCTGAGAAATAGGTATCATTATTCACCTGTAATAATTCAGCAACAAGCTTTTGAAGCAGAAGGAAATGACGCTTTTAAACTAGGAAGGATAAGACCTTCTGTAGCTGGGTTAGGTGATAGTAAGTATATCAGTAGAGACGCTAATATTGTACTGGGACTATTCTCTCCATTTAGATTTGGTATAAAAGAGTATGAAGGCTACGATATTTCTAAGTTTAGGGATAATATAAGATTCCTGGAAGTCTGTGTAAATAGAGATGGTGAAATGGGTGGATTATGTCCTCTTTTCTTTGATGGGGCAGTATGTCAATTCAGTGAACTTCCTAAGCCTAATGATACACAGGAAATAAAGAAAATATATAAATATCTTGATAAACTCAGGAATAATAGTACAATTTCTCTCTTTATGCAAGGCACAAAAACAAAAATAGTTAAAAACTTGCACAATAGAGGATTATTTAGTAAGTTTGCAAACCTTTTCAATCACTAATATGGAAAAAGACAGAAGAAAACATATAATATGTCCCTGCTGTGGAGAGTTCTTTGATGAGACTGAAGCTAAGGTAGCTAAAACAGAACACAGAACAGATGATAGTTGGAAATATTGTCCACACTGTAATATAGCAATCCACACTCCTCAAGCCCAAGCCATAGGGGACTACATGGATACTGTAGAGAGCTATATAAGACTTCTTAAGGAGAATAAGTATATAGAATGTGTAAAATATATATGTAATTTAACTGAAAACAAGAAAGAGTAATGGCAAAAATTGTAGCTATTTTAGGCTCATCAGGTGATGGTAAAACTACTTCTACCATAATAAATCCTGATGGGAGTTTTGACCTTGATAACTATCAGGGTATGGACCCAAAGTCTCATTTTATTCTTAATCTGGATAGGAAATCATTGCCCTTTCCAGCTGGAATGTGGGGACAGGAGTATAAAAACTATTTTGAGCCTAAGGACTTTGCGGAGATTAAAAACATGATAGAATGGTGTGCTAAGCAACCCAATATAAAATCAGTTGCCATAGATACCATTAATATCTATCTTGCCATGAAGGAATTCAATGACAGGAAGAAAATGACCTATGACCAATGGAAGGATGTAGCCAATGATGTAATAGAGCTTAATATGCTCTGTAATACTGTATTGAGAAATGACCAAATAGTCTATATCATGGGTCATACTATGCTTCAAACCCAGGCTGATGGAAGTGAAAAACTTGTCTTTAGTGTAATTGGAAAGAAATTGACCAAAACACAGCCAGAGGGCTTCTATCCTATGGTATTAATGACTAGAGTTGAGTATGGAGATGATGGAGAAAATCAGTATTATTTCCAGACCAAAGCTAATCATTCATCAGCTAAAACTCCTTTAGGTATGTTTAGCAAATTTGAGATTCCAAATAGTCTTAAACTTGTGGATACCACTATAAGGAACTATTATAAAATGGATTAACAGATTAACAGATTAATGTATTGTTTCACTTAAATCAACAAAAAAAATGGAATTAGGTAAATTTGAAATTGCTATTTGCAAGAGAACAGCACAGAATGTAAAAAGGTTCAGAGTCAAGAAGAACAAGCTCATGGTAAAGATAGCTGAGCTTAACACTGAGGTAGAGAAACTTGACCAAATCATTGAGACCTTTGAAAAACCAGTAATGGAACTTACTGGGGGTTTGACTTCTGAAGAAGTATTGAAGAATCTTGAGTCTCCTGAAGAAACCACTGAAGACCAGGTACCTCTTGAAAATGAAATTGAAGATCAGGTACCCCTTGGAAGTGAAACTGTGAATGAGGAGGAAGAGAATAATATAGGGAAAATGGAAAATCCCTTTGCGTAAATAAACTTTAAATTAACTAGATTATGGCAATTAAAATAGGAAAGAAAGCTGAAGAGAGTTCTTTTACACTGTTTCAGGGTATTGGAGCATTTCATATACTGAGTGTAAACCCAAATAAAAGCGCATTGAGCAAGCTCACTGGAAGAGAGATAGAAGAGGAGCCTAAATATAGTGGAACAACTGAGGATGGTCATCCTTATGTAAGAATAGTGTTCTGGGGTAAATCTGATCCATCCTCAAAGGTAAATAATGGAATTGAGACCCTTATTTCCTTCAGTTTTATGCTCCAGGATACTCCTAGAGTAGGTAATAACTCTGGCAAGACCCAAGTTATTGACAAGTATGGAAGAACAGCTTGGGCTACTCCTGAAGAGCTTAATAATAAAGAGATTCCTGTCTATAGCAATGGCAAGGCAGCTAATATATCCGCTGACTATAGGCCTGCTTATGTAGGAGAGGAAGAACTCATTAAGTTCATGATAGCATGGCTTAATATCCCTAATCCTATGGATTATAATCGGGATACCAAGACTTGGAGTGACAAAGCTGATATGAGTGAGAGTGAAATCTCACTTAACATGAAAGCTTTGTTAAAGGGAGATGTAAAGGAAATCTCCTCTATAACTCCAGCTGTAGCTCCTTATGCTGTTAAGGCATGCCTAGGGGTAAGAACCACTGATGAAGGAAGACAATATCAGTCTTTCTACAATAGGATGTTCTTGAGGAATAGTGAGTCTAACTATGGCAGGATTGACGCTGACATCAAAGATGCACAATCTAGGGGAAGTTTCCCTAATGTGGAATTCAGCACAGCTCCTCTTCATGAATATTCCGTTGAGTCTACACAATTGGGGAGTAAACCTGAACCTGCTACAGATAATCCATGGGATGCATGGGGTAAGTAATTGAATATTATTATGGCTATCAGCATTGGAAAACCCAGTATAATGGTGGATGATATATTATCAAAGGTAACAGAGATTGATATACTATACCACTATTTTGGATGTATTAAGTTTGGCACACCCATAAATTCTCCATTAAGAGAAGACAGACATCCTTCTTTTGTTCTTTATATCAATAAAGGAAGGGTTAGATTCAAGGATTTCTCAACTGGGGAAGGTGGGGGTCTATTTGATTTCCTAATGGCTTATTGGGGGGAGAGTTACAAATCCACTTTAGAGAGGATTTGGGAGGACTTACCCAATATTTCCAATGCTGAGGCCAACAATAGCATTACTAAAACCCATTATATCAGTAGAATAAATAAGTCCTCAAGAAGTACAATGGAATGCAGGATAAGAAGTTGGAAGGACTATGATTTAGAGTATTGGGAGAGCTATGGTATAACTCTTCCATGGCTTAAGTGGGCTGATGTATACCCTATATCACACAAGATTATCATAAAAGATGGCAAAAGGATGGTATTTAAGGCTGATAAATATGCTTATGCCTATATTGAAAGGAAAGAAGGCAATATAACTCTTAAAATCTATCAACCTTTTAATAGGGATGGATTCAAGTGGTGCAATAAGCATGATAAATCAGTTGTAAGTCTTTGGACTAGAATACCAGAATATGGTGACAGGGTGTGTATATGTTCTTCACTTAAGGATGCTCTCTGTCTTAGTTGTAATACAGGAATTCCAGCATTAGCTGTACAAGGTGAGGGCTATGGTATGTCTGATACAGCCATAAATGAGTTAAAAAGAAGATTTAAGAGGCAATATGTTCTGTTTGACAATGATAAACCAGGAATAGAGGATGGAATAAAGCTTAGTCAAAGAACAGGATTTACCAATATTATATTACCCTCATTTGATGGAGGCAAGGATATATCAGACTACTTTAAGGTTTTAGGTAATAAAGAATTATTCAGGAATAAGATATTAACTTTATTTGAGGAATAAGATTGATTCAGGGAACATAATATTAACACTTAAATTTGGTTTAGTTATGGAATCAAGAACTATTAAAATCATCAACAACAGAACACAGAGTCAAACAACTCTCTATACTTCAGCAGCCACTCTGGGAGAATTGAAAAATGAACTGGATAGTCGGGGTATAGACTATGATGGACTGGATTTCTATTGTGGGGAAATGAGAGCTGAATTGAAGGAGGATTCAGCACCTCTCCCTGAGAAGGTAATGTGGAAAGGAGAAGAGAAGAACTCCCTGACCTTCTTGCTTACCCCAACAAAGAAAATATCATCAGGTTCTAGGCGGGATATCTATGCCACTATCAAGAAATACAATCTGCAAGAAGTGGTAAAGGCCAAAACTGGAGCCAATTATACTCAAGTTTCAAATGATACCCTTGAGAAGATAATAAAAGACCATGTAAAAGATTCCTCTAAGGGTAATGAGGACTCCTCTAAGGGTAATGAAGGTTCCACCACTTGTCACACCAAAACTATAGAGGAGAGAGTCAAGAACCTGGAAGAGGCTTTTCTTAAATTGGTTGTAGCTCTCTATGATATGGATTTTCTTGACAGGGATATTTACTGTGAACTGGTTGAATGTATTGAGGACAGTGACCCTGAGGATGACTTCTTAAGTCAGAGTGAGATAGATGAGATGTTTGGTAGCTGGGCTAAATAGAATGAATGTATAGGTAGGACTTACGTCCTACCTATTTTTTTTTAATATTACATGGATAAGGTAGAATTTGAAAAGAGTTGTGCTATTCCCTTCTTTAATGAAGTATTAGAGTATCCTAAAAAGATTTATCGGATATTTGAGGACTTCTATGGAGAGGAGAGAGTAGACCTTCAAGGATTACCAAGCTATGGGAAAGTAGTTGACTTTCTTGATAATGCCTTTATAGGGATAGATACTCCCTCAAAAAGACAAACACTTATTGATAGAGCCCCAGAAGAGAATAAGGAAATAGTGAAAACTATAATCCTGGAAGCTATAAAAGAGAGTAGCCACATAGAATTTCGGAATAATCCATTTGCCATAAAGTATATTTTTCCTTTGGTAAAAGACCGACTTATAGGGGAATTATCAGGGAATTATGAGGTAAATATAATGGTGTGGTTTCCTGATGTAACTGTTACTAATGAGTATAATGAGTCTATTAATATAAAAGACTTATATGCCAAGGTTCCAATAAACCTCTTTGGGAGAAGTCTTGGAATGATAAAAATGAACAGGAGTACCTATACAGAAAGACAACTTAGTAGTGGGTATGTTCATAGTCATGTTCCCAGAATGAATCCTAATACTCGAAGGAATCTGACTTATTTTGAGAGAATTTGCATGGGAACTGGTCCTATTAGAACCACTATAACTAACCTAGCTACGGAGTATGATGAAAATCTATGGGAACTACTATGCTTAGAGCTTGATAATTTCACTAAAGTAGAATCCATATTAGGAGGTCCCTATGTTAAGTTAGGGGAGATAGGAGTAGGAAGCCAAACGACAATAGAGGGAATGTTTTCCCATAATAAACCTTTTACTGGGGCTACTTCTTTCAGTGTAAAAGACCTTCATGAATTCATCAAATGGCTTATTTCAAGAAGAGTTTTAAAGTTTTCTCTCACTCCCACTGGAGTGGCACTTGCTCAAAGTAGATATGATTTAGCTATTAAGATAAGCAATGAATTCCTGAAGTATATCAATATTAAGATCAGTGCTAAAACAGTAGATTATACAATTGACGATTTAGTGAACTCCCTTGTATTAAGAAAACTCCTCATAAAGGATGGGAAATTCTATGCTGTAATTCCCATTTCTGATGACTATAGCACTTTAGAGGGAACTGACTTGTTCACCTTTAAGGGTAAGACTATAAAGCTCCACATAACTGAAGATACAGGGAATGGAGAGAATGTGGTTCTTTTACTGGGAGATGCTATTCTTCAAGATATATGTAGAATTATTTTGGAAATAATAAATTATCATTATGGAAGGGAAAACAGAGTTGATAAAGGAATCTACTTTATTTGATTTAGTGATTCCAGTGAGTGTTGAGAGAAAGATTAGGATTTTATGTAAAGAGATTCCTAATCTTGAGTGGTCTGGTATATTGTTTTATACAACTGAAGGGAGTTTTGATGATGGTTCCTTGAAGATTATATGCAAGGATATCTTACAAATGGATGAGGGAACTGGCACTTATACTGAGTTCCAAACTTCTCCTGATATAGCTACCTATTTGGTAAGTCATCCTGAATTGTGTAATATGTATCAAGGATTAATCCATTCACATGCTGGATTCCAGACTTTCTTTAGTGGAACTGACTTAAATACCTTGAAAGTAGAGGGCAGTGACATGGCTCATTTTGTATCTTTAATAGTCAATAATGAAGGTACTTATACAGCTGCTATAACAAGGAAAATCTTAGTGACTGGCCACATGAAAGAAACTATTCCTACATGGAATGGAAAGAAAGACACTAGGGAGTATGAAATCACTAATACGGAAATTCGATATCATTTCCTTAAAGTTACCAAGGAAATGCAAGAAACTCCTGATGATGATGAACTTCTTAATAGAATAGAAGAGATCAGGAAAGCCAAGAAAGAGACTTTAGCCAATAGGGTTTTCAATATCCCTGATAATCTTTATAAGATACCTGTGCCTGAATCTGTGTCTCCTAGAGTTATTGATAGTAAAATGGATACACTAGTGAATAGTGTATTAAGACAACTTATATCAGGAACTCCTATAATAAACACCAAGAGGATGGACTTAAAAGCCTGGAGTGAAAACATAGAGAAAATCTATAGTAGGAGATTCAAGGACATACAGAGTTTCTCTAATTGGGCAGATTCCTATATTGATTTCCTTTTTAACTCCTACCAGTGTAGTGACTATGGATATAGTGATAATGAGGACTTTCACTTTCACTCTGACTTAGCAGAGGAACTTATTGATTCATTAGACCACTTAGGGAATAATGATTATTTTGATGCTTTTATTGAAATATTGAGTACTTATATTATAGATTATGGACATAACTGAATTAGAGGAATTGATAGACAGTGATATTACAGCTGAGAGTAATGAAGAACCTACGGGGATTTATGCTCCTATTCCTTACCCTAGTACTACTCAGAGTGATCTTTTAGTATCACAATTGTCTCAAGGATATCTTAAAATACACTCTATAGAACCATATGAGAGAGACTATAAGGTTATAGTCACTGATGACACAGGTAATTTCACTGCATATATAGTAGCTTATTCCTTGCTCTTAAGGATAAAAGAAGCAACAGAGCAATATGCTGCCAGTCAAGGAGCTGGTGTAAGTCCTAATTCCGCTTCCCTTGAATTTGATGAAACTACAAGCAGGTTCAATGGAGCTATTTGGTATGATAAAATCACTAACCAGCACATAATCCTTGCTGGATTAGGAGGAATAGGCAGTTGGACAGCATTATTGCTAGGAAGAATGAAACCAGCTCTTCTTGCATTGTATGATCCTGATGTAGTTGAAAGGTCTAATATGTCAGGACAACTATATGGAGTATCTGAAATAGGATATAGTAAAGCAGCCTCTATAAGAAAGATTGTTAACTGGCTATCTGACTACTTTCCTTCAGCTCTGGATATGAGATATACAGGAACTTCACCAGCAAGAGATGTAATGATTTGTGGATTTGACAATATGGAGTCTAGACAACTATTCTATAAAAAATGGAAAGCTCATGTAAGTGGCTCAGAAGACAAGAAAAAATGTCTTTTTATAGATGGGAGATTAGCCGCTGAAAGTCTACAAGTATTCGCTATTACAGGTGATGACACCAGATCCATGAAACTTTATGAAGAGAAATGGTTGTTTGATGATTCTGAAGCTGAAGCTACTGTTTGTTCTTATAAACAGACCTCCTTCATGGCTAATATGATAGCTTCCATTATAACAAATATTTTCGTAAACTTTGTGGCTAATCAGTGTGATCCACCTTTCCCTAGGGAGGTTCCCTTCTTTACTGAATATGATGCTGCTACTATGTTCTTAAAGATTGAATCATGAGTGTTAGTAATCAATTTAAAGATACCCTCAAATCTATGTTTCGTACTCAATGGGTTAAAGATGAGATGTATATTAACCCTGGAAACCTCATTAGTGGACTTAGTTATGGGGATGTATGGCAGTCTTTTATCAGTGTGGATTGCAGGGACTTTAGTAGTTTAAGAATACCTCTGTTTCTAGGTGGGTTCCGCAAACTTAACTCTGTTATAACCACTAATCTTAGATCAGACACATGGGATATGAAGTATTTGATGGTACCCCTGAATCTAGGCAAATATCGTGTTAATACCCTTAAGAATTTTAAGTCATCTCTTCGGGCTATAAAGGAGATGAATGAGGCTGAACCCAATTTTGGAAATCCTCTATGCCAAGTTAAAATAAATGATACCATTTACTATGGAGGTAGGGGAGCTTACTTTGATTCTAAAGGAAATCCCCTACTTATGATAATACTAGAGTGTGGCATGCAAGAGGGATATCATGTTATAGACAGCAATTATAAGTTACAGATTAAAAATTGTTTTGTGTATATACACCCTAGAGTCTATACATCAAAAGGAGTGCTGGAGAAGTACATAGTATCAAAGATACTACCTTATGTAATTACCAATACTTTCTGTATAGGGACTTATAACTCATTCATGTCATCTTCCCATGACTTGTACTCCCCAGTAGTTATAATAACTGACTTTGACTATATGTTCCACAAGCCTATTATAAATGAGAGTACCTCTAATGAGGAACTCAATGACTTGTTAATAGCTAATGTAGACAGTGTTGATAGATTCACATGACACTAAAGGAGTACTTTGGAGATTGGTTGAAGGTATTTGACTATAAAGAATTCAATAGCATACTTGCACAACTTAACACATTATACAGAACAAGATTAATATGCCCTAAGAAAGAAAATGTCTTTAGGGCATTTAATCTTTGTCCTTATAATAGTTGTAGGTGTATCTTTATTGGATATGACCCTTACAATGATATTTATGAAGGAGAACCTAGAGCCACTGGTATTTTGTTTGGAAATAATAAAAATATCAGTGAAGACAAGTATTCTCCTTCATTAAAAATTGTTAAGAATGCCAGTATAGATTTGTGTATTCCACATAATTATATTACCTTTGACCCCACATTGGAGAGCTGGGCTAAGCAAGGAATCTTGATGATAAACTCAGCTCTTACTGTTGAAGCATGGAAGCCAGGTTCACATCTAATGCTTTGGAGGAAATTTATTTCCACTATGCTTAGTAATATCTCACAAATAGAAACTGGAATGGTGTATGTGTTATTTGGTTCTGAAGCTAAGACTTTTAAGCCTTATATAGGAAAGAATAACACTATACTTGAAGAGAACCACCCAGCTTACTACGCTAGGATGCATAAAGAAATGCCTCCAGGGCTATTCAGAGAGATTAACACTATTTTAAAACGTATATATAATTATCAAATCAAATGGTTTAATTATGAAAACAATGAAGAGGAATTACATTACTATTAATTGTCATTCAATGGATGGAGTTTCAACTGAAGAGGCTGAAAAGTTCTTAGTGGAACTGTTTAAGAAAATGGGAATACTCGGAGAAGAGGAAGATGAAGAAGAAAGGGAAGCTGATAAAGTCATAGATCACTTAGCACACAGGTTGGAAATAGATGATCCAAGTGCTTTAGAGGATCTATTGAGTTGGATAGATAATGTTTCTGAGCTTTCTACTTTCCTTATTCTGGCTAAGGAATATGCCCTAATGCATAACTCTGGTACTCCTAAGGCTGATGAGTATTATACTTTCAACATCCTTAATGGATGTATAATAAGGATTAAGGATGTGAAAGAGTCAGTTCTTAAGCAGATTCCCTACTTCAAAACTGTAGAAGAGGCTAAGAAGTGTAAAGAGGTATTATATCCTTGGTGGGAGAGTGTATATGGAGAATAGAAAGATTAGGGGGGCTACTAAAGTCGAGGTTGGTGAAACTGTCTTCAAGAGTAAATTAGAAGCTAGAATAGCCGAGGCCTTTCAAGAACTAGGAATAGAGTATGAGTATGAGAAATACAAGATTACTTTATTACCTAGTTTTGACTATGACAAGGAGCACTTTAGATCTATGATTTACACTCCAGACTTCAAGGTAGGAAATGCTATTATAGAAGCTAAAGGATTTCCCTCTGACGCTTGGAAAATACGAAAGAAAATAATCATGTGGACCTTGAAGAACATTCCAGAATTGGAATATTTCGAGGTTCACTCTATTCAAGAACTTCTTGACATGGTAGAACAAGATGATAGATTCCTAACCTATAATATACAGGTGTTTACATTGGATAATACTTTTGTTGGTGAGTACAATTCAGTTACTGATGCTGTAAATGAACTAAACATAAAGTCAAATAAGTCTAATATATTTTCTTGTATAATAGGAAAAAGGAATAAAGCTGGGGGTTATATATGGAAAAGAGTCTCCAGGGTATTTATTCCAGATGAGAATGAAGAATGGAAGGATGTCATTGGATTTGAAGGTCTCTACTATGTCTCTAACCTAGGAAGAGTAGCTTCAGCCCAATTCCATGGAATACGTAATTTCAGGTTAATGAGTCAGTTTTCTGATTCTTTGGGATATCACTTCGTGAAATTGAGGAATTGGAAGAAGGGTATAGTTATGAGTGCTCCTGTTCATAGATTGGTAGCTGAGGCTTTCCTCCCTAATCCTGAGAACAAACCTCAAGTAGATCATATTGACACTGATCCCTCTAATAATAATGTTGAGAACCTTAGATGGGCCACCAGCCTGGAAAACCAAAGGAATCCACTGACTTTAGAGAGATTACGTAGTTCCATAATCTCTATGAATAAACAGGGAATAGGACCAAAAGCAAGTGCTAAAAAGAAAAGAAAGAGAGTCGTATTCACTGATGGAACTTCTGTCACTAGATATGAATCAATTAGTCAAGCTTCCAAGGCTACTGGGCTTTCTACTTGCTCTATACAGAGATGGTGTAACAGGCAGATAAAAGGATGGAGTTATGAACAATCAGAACATACAGAAACTGATCAAGGAAGCGGAGGTAATACCTAAGTTAGAATATAATCCAGACATCTTCAAGTTCAGGACTAATGTCATGGCTACTGTCAGGGCAGTTAAGAGAAGATTGGGAGTACTGGAGTCTCTACTAGGGGAAATAGAATTTGAGATAACTTTAAATCATTTAGATGATGAAGAGCCTTAAGGAAATAAGTTGGGAGGTACCTGAGGATATCTATAGGCAAGACCCAGCACTGAGCTATAGTACATTAGCTAGATATGAGAGAGAAGGGTTCAGTAAAGTGGATCACTTATTTGATAAAGTGGAGAGTCCTTCACTCCTATTGGGATCTATAGTAGATTGCCTGATAACTGATGGGCAAGAGGAATTTGACAGAAGGTTTTTGGTAGCTGAATTTCCAGCTATTCCTGATAGTATTATCACTATAGTTAAGGATATATTCAGTACATATAGTGAAGTGTATACTTCCTTGAGTAACATTCCTGATGACTATATTATAACCTTTGCCCAGAAGTATAATTATCAACCTAACTGGAGACCTGAAACAAGGGCTAAAGTAATTAGGGAAAAGGGTTCTGAGTACTATAATCTTTTGTACCTATCTACTGATAAAACTATAGTGGATACTGAAACATATAAAGTAGCTACTGATATGGTAGATGCCTTAAAAAACAGTCCTATTACAGGTAGCTATTTTAGCCCTGATAATCCTTTTGATGATACTATAGGGAAATATTACCAGTTAAAGTTTAAAGCTACCCTCCATAATGTAGATTACAGGTGTATGGCGGATTTGATAACAGTGAATTACAAGGACAAGATTATTTACCCAATAGATCTCAAGACCTCATTTAAGCATGAATATGAGTTCTATAAATCCTTTATAGACTGGAATTATCAGATACAAGCCAGGCTCTATTGGAGGATAATAAGGAATAATCTTGATAGGGATGAATATTTTAAGGACTTTAAGCTGGATGATTACAGGTTTATAGTGGTAAGTAGGGACTTACACCCCCTTGTTTGGTATTTCCATAACACTACAGCTTTAGGAGAATTAGTGTATGGCAGACATAATAATATAATAATGAGAGATCCTGAAGAAATAGGAATGGAGTTAAGGAAAATCCTTGATAATAAACCTATTTATCCTGAAGGGATAACCTCTAGGGACAATGATATTGTAGACTGGATAAACAATAATATGTGATATGACAGAGCAAGAATGGCTAAATGATAATCAGCTCTCATTGGATATATGGCATAAAAAGTACCAAGTTGACAATGAGAGCTTTGAGCACTGGCTTGATAGAGTAAGTGGAGGAAACCAAGATATAAGACAACTTATTCTTGAAAAGAAATTCCTGTTTGGGGGTAGGATACTAGCAAGTAGAGGAGTGACTGACAGAAGGGTTACTTATAGTAACTGTTATGTAATTGCACCCCCAAGGGATAATATTGAATCTATCTTTGAAACTGCAAGTAAGTTAGCAAGAACTTATAGTTATGGAGGAGGCTGTGGTGTGGATATTAGCAACCTTAGACCTAAAGGTACTATAGTCCATAATGCAGCTAAAAGTACATCAGGTGCTATAAGTTTCATGGACTTCTATAGCTATGTTACTGGTCTTATAGGTCAGTCAGGCAGACGTGGGGCATTAATGATTAGTATTAGCTGTAAGCATCCTGACATTGAGGAGTTTATTAATCTTAAAACTAAAGCTGGAGTATGTGAAAAAGCTAACATAAGTATCAGAGTATCTGATGAATTTATGGAAGCTGCTATACAGGATAGGGATTGGATAACTGAATTTACAAGTCCTGAGACTGGTACTATAACCAAGACTTTCAAGGCAAAAGATTTGTTAAAACTCCTAGCTAAAAGAAATTGGGAGTGGGCAGAACCTGGATTATTATATTGGGATAGAATTGCTCATTATAATATGCTTGATAATGATGATGCTTTTGCTTATGCAGGGGTCAACCCATGTCTTACAGGAGATAGCTTGATTCAAACAGTGGAAGGGGAAATTCCTATAAAGGAGTTAGTAGGAAGTACTCCATTTGTATATTGTATGGATTCTGATGGTAATCTTGCTATAAGAAAAGCTGTTAAGGTTTGGAAAACAAGAAAGAATGCTCAACTTGTTGAGGTTATAGCAGGTAAGGGAAGACTAATTTGTACTCCAGACCATAGAATATTTACTACTAATAGAGGTTGGGTTGAGGCTGCTAATCTTCAAAAAGGAGATAAAATAAAGGGTCTTAATAGACAAACTACAGGGCATAAATATTGTTCTGTAAGCCTTAGTGGCACTAAGTATGAGAAGGAACATAGATTTATTGCAAGACACTTCTATGATATAGAAGATATGGATGTTCATCATATTAATGATAATGGGTTTGACAATAGATTATCAAATCTTGAAGTTATCACTCATGAGGAACATTCAAAACTTTCTAATACTGGAAGGGTTATTGAAGTTAATAGAGATGAAACTACTGGAAGGTATCTTCCTAAAGAAGAGCATACAGGTAGAACCTGTAGAAACTTAGGAAAGGAAGTAGGTATTAATTGGTATATTCAAGAAGTAAGAACTCTTGATTATACTGAGGATGTCTATGACATGACTATAGAGGACACTCATAACTTCATTGCTAATGGGTTTGTAGTTCATAATTGTGCTGAAGAGCCATTACCAGCAGGAGGCTCATGCTTATTGGGTAGTATTAACCTTAGTGAATTTGTAACTAATCCATTTACTGATAAGGCTAAGATGAACTGGATTAGTCTTGTAGAAGCTGTAGAGATAGCTATCTCAGGTCTTAACGAAGTACTTGATGAAGGTATGATGTTACATCCTCTTCAAGAGCAAAGAGACTCTGTAAATAAGTGGAGACAAGTTGGCTTAGGTACAATGGGATTAGCTGATATGCTAATTAAATTAGGTATTGCTTACGGTTCTAATAAAGCTCTTGAGATAACTGAAAGAGTATATAAGCTTATAGCAGCAACAGCTGTGCAAGCATCTATCAAATTAGCTACTTTTTCAGGATGCTATCCTATGTGTGATAAGGAGAAGTTAGCTAATTCCTCGTTCATTAAATCATTAAATCTTCCAGATGAAATGATTAGTGATATAAGGACTTATGGATTAAGAAATAGTCAACTTCTTACTTGTGCTCCTACAGGTAGTATTGCTACCATGTTGCAAGTATCTACTGGAGTAGAACCTAACTTTGCATTAAAGTACACAAGAAAGACTCAATCATTGAATGGTAAAGATACTTATTATGAAGTATTTGCTAAAATAGTAGATGACTATATTGGTGATAGATATGGTGAAGATATAAAACTTCCTGATTACTTTGTAGAGTCTAAGGATATAGCTTCTATTGATAGAATCAAAATGCAGGCAGTACTACAGAAGTACACTGATGCAAGTATTAGTTCTACAATAAATCTTCCTAAAGAAGCTACAGTGGAAGATGTGTATAACATCTATGTAGAAGCATGGAAGCATGGACTTAAGGGATGTACAGTCTACAGGAGTGGATGCTTTAGGGAAGGTATTCTTACTACTAAAAAGCCTATCAATATGCAAGCTGTAGGTGCTCCTAAGAGACCTAAAGAGCTTCCCTGTGATATTCATAAGGTAAAGGTGAAAGGAGAGAACTTCATAGTATGTGTGGGTCTTTATGAGGAGAAACCATATGAGGTATTTGTCTTTAGGCTCAAGAATAACATAGAGCTTACTGACACAAGGGGAACCATAACCAAGCTCAAGAAGGGTGTATATAGCCTTGAGTCAAAGGATTTGATAATAAATAACCTCCTTAATACTGATATTACTGTTGAGGAGAAGGCTGCCACTCTGTATAGTTCTATGCTTCTTAGGCATGGAATCTCTCTTAAGTATATTATTAAGACAGCAAGGAAAGTCAATGATAATATAATCTCTTTCAGTAGTGCCATGTGTAGGGTACTATCTAAGTATTTACCTAAGGATACTGGGGAATCCTGTCCTGAATGTGGTGAGAAATTAATAAGAACTGGAGGATGTGTCTCATGTCCTTCCTGTGGTTATAGTAGATGTGAGTAATTATGGTAAAATCAAGATTGACATTGAAAATAGGTGAGGAAGAATCCTCCTATGAATGGGAACATGAGGATATAGCAGTAGGAGATATATTATCAGCTCTTAGGGGAATGCTGATGTCCCACACATATTCTGATGTATCCTTTATTAATGTAATTAAAGATTTAGCTGAACAATATGAAACTGAAGATTAAAGTAAAAGTACTAACAGAAGGATGTATGCCTCAAATAAGTGAAAGTGGTGACTGGATAGATCTTAAAGCTGCCCAAGATGTAGAAATCAGGGCATCTCAAGCAGGGACTCAGTATCAACTTTCCAATGTTAAATATAGAGATGTCACCATCCCTGTCACTTATATCCCTTTAGGAGTGGCTATTCAATTGCCTAAAGGTTTTGAGGCTATAGTAGCATCAAGAAGTGGAAGTCCCAAGAAACTGGGAGTATTCATTCCTAGTGGTCAAGGAGTTATAGATAATATCTATAATGGAGATGAGGATGAATGGCAATATATAGCCTCTCCACTGACTAATACATATATCCATAAGGGAGATAGAATATGTCAATTCAGGATTCAGTTAAGTCAGAAGGCTACTATATTACAGAAATTGAAGTGGCTTCTTAGCTCTGGGATAGAGCTGGTGCAAGTTAATTCCTTAGGTAATAATAACAGAGGAATGAATGTAACTGGAGTTTAATTTTATATGGTTTAGGTTAATATGGATTTTTCACTAATATGGGAGATAGTTAAAGTATTGCTAATGGTTATTGCAGCAGTAACCTTAGCTTGTATAGTAGATTTTACCAGAAGTAAGAAAAACAAGATGTCCTTTAGGGAATCAATGGATTTGACAGAACTTCCAGTGGTTACTTTTAGGCAAGATGGTAAGGATAAATTCAATTTCCTTCTTGATACTGGTTCTTCTCTTTCAGTCATAAATGAGCCTATATTAAATATAATAAAGCACACTAGTCTTGATTGTACAAGCTCTGTTTATGGCATGGAGGGGAATTGTGTAGAGACTTCATTAGTAAGTATTCCATTGAAGTATAAAGACACTGATTATGTGGAGAACTTTCAGGTAGTTGATATGAGTGCTGCCTTTGATAAAGTAAAGAAAGAAAATGGAGTGACAATTCATGGGATACTTGGTAACTCATTCTTTGTAAAGTATAAATATGTACTTGATTTTAAAGAGCTGATAGCATATTCAAGATGATATATCTGGTCACTAATAACCAAGAGCTATTTGAATCTGAGGACTATAAAATAATAGGGGTAGACGAAAGTCTATCCCTATTAAGTTCCTTAGATATAGTAGGTCTTGATACTGAAACCAGTGGATTAAGCTGCCATAAGGATAAGCTGCTGTCTCTTCAACTTGGCTGTTATGATTTTCAAGTAGTCATTGATTGTTCTACTATAGATGTAAGACTGTATAAAGACTATATTGAATCAGATAGATTATTTCTATTCCATAATGCCAAGTTTGATTTACAATGGCTTTACAAGTATCATATAGTTCCTTATAATGTCTATGACTTATTCTTGGCTGAGAAAGTCATGTGGAATGGCTACCCTGTCAGGCTAACTCCTGAAGTATGGGATAAGATTCAATGCCCTAGATATGATTATGTACCAGCAGACCCTAAGAAGAAGGGTTCAAAAGCAAGTTATGTCTTATTTATGAACTTAAAGAAGTTAGGTGAGATGTACCTTGGAGTAGAACTTGATAAGTCCATAAGAGGGCAGATTATCTATAAGGGTCTTGTAGGGGATGTAATTGTATATGCCGCAAATGATGTTAAGTATCTTGAACAGATAAGGGAACTTCAACTTAAACAGCTTGAGAAACAAGGGCTGCTTATAGCTATAGAGTATGAGAATAGAGCTATACTCCCTATTGCCTATATGTGCTTCTGTGGCATTAAGATGGACAGGACAAGATGGGAGAAGAAGATGGAGCATGACCAAGCTGTCCTTGATGGTATTGTTGATGAAATGAATAAATGGCTTATAGAACATGAGCCTAATTCAAAGTATATCAAGATAGATAGACAAGGTGATTTGTTCTCAGGCTTTAACCTTGAACCTCAAGTAACTCTTAACTGGAATAGTCAAAAGCAAGTTATTCCTTTATTCAAAAAGTATGGAGTTGATACTACAGCTCTTGATAAGGAGGATGATGAGGATAAGGACAGCATAGGAGCTAAGGTATTAGGTCCACAGAAAGATAAGTGTAGCCTTATTCCTTTGTATATTAGGTTCAAGGAAATGAAGAAGCTATGCAGTACCTATGGAGCAAATGTGCTCAAGCAGATTGATGAAGTAACAGGTAGGCTATATACTAACTTTAATTCATTAGGTACTGATACAGCAAGAATAAGCTCAGGAGGCAAGGATAAAACAGCTAAAGTTGATTATGTTAATATGCTTAATATGCCAGCTGATGCTGAGACTAGAGCCTGCTTTATTGCTGAAGAAGGCAACAGATGGATTTCAATTGACTACTCAGGTCAGGAATCGTATATTATGGCTGACGTAGCTGATGACAAGGAGATGATTAGGGAACTTACCTATGGAGAGGGTGATTTACATACTCTGACTGCCAAGATAGTATTTCCTGAGATTCCTAAGGATATGTCAGCTAAGGAGGTCAAGAAGCAATATCACAAGCTAAGACAAGAAGCTAAGGGTTATGAGTTTGCATTTAATTATGCAGGCAATGATAATACCATTATGAGGAACTTTGGACTTACTGCTAAAAGAGCTAAGGAAATCTATGATAATTATATGAGGGGCTTTAATGGCCTTAAGAGATATATTGAGTCCAGAAAGAAAGACTGGTTCAATAAAGGCTATATAGACTTAAATCCTAAGGTGGGGTATAAGGCTTATATCTATGATTGGAGTTATCTCAAGAAGTTGCAAACTAAGTTTAGGGAACCTGGATTTTGGGACTATTACAGGGAGATGAAAGTAGATGCGCCTAAATGTGATACTGTGATGATGGTAAAGGAGTTCTTCAAGAGAAGAGCTGACTCTGATAGGCAATCTGTCAATTATCCTATACAGCATACTGGCGCATTGTGTTATAAGGTAAGTATGGTGAACTTCTTTGAATATTTAAGGCACAATGACTTATTATTTAAGGTGCTAATTACTGTAACTCCTTATGATGAAATAAACTGTGAAGCTCCTGAAGAGATTGCAGAAGATGTAGCTCAAACTCTATATGATATAATGGTAAAATCAGGAGCTTATTTTGTGAAGAAAGTCAAACTTGATGCAGATATTAGTAGACTGGAGGATGGAACCTTGCCAACCTACTGGATCCATTGACCTAGTTATTAAAAATACTAAATGAAAGGAAATGAAAGAATTAAAAGTTATAGAAAGTATATCTGAACTCAAAACAGGAGACTCAATTACTTATGTTGGAACTGAGGGTTTGAAAATTCCTGGGTTTACACCCTTTAAGGAGTATTATATACAAGGGAATGATGGGTTTGAAGTGATTCTTATAAATGATAATTCTGAGATATGCAAAGTAAATTTTGATAATATCAAGAATCAGTTCAGGTTACCTGTATATGAAAAAGATGAAGTAAATCATCCTCCCCATTACACTTGGCTAAAGGATAAATGTGGGATTGAAGTTATTGATATAACAAGACATCTTGACTTTGACCTTGGCAATGCACTAAAATATATTCTAAGAGCTGGTAGAAAGCCTATTGAGACTGAGAATAAATCAGATTTCTATGCTGGCACTATACAGGACTTAAAGAAAGCTGTGTGGTATCTAAATGATAAAATTAAGATGCTTGAAGAAAATGAAAGATAACTTTATAGTAGTACAGGGGTCTAATATTCAAGAATTGATGAATAAAGAAGGCTTTAAGGATAATGTAGAGCTTATTGAGGATGAGAGGTATTATCAACTTTATGGAGATAATGCTTATTTCGTAAATGAAGACTGGTATAATAAAGTAATGAATCATGGTGAATAAAGAATGTATAAATAATGAGAGTGACTGTCATGTTCCTCCTGTGAATAAAAAGCTCTGGATAATAGAGTTTGAAATCAGGAATGATGGCAGGGGATGTGCAGTAGTAAAGGCTGGTAATCCTAATGAAGCAAGCAGGGTACTTAAATCTGAGGGACTATATAATGGCAGTCCTATAGATTATATGATCTATAGAATTGAAGAGATAGTACCTTCTCCTGAAACAATGCTTATTTGTGAACAAATAGTTAATAAGGAATGAAGCAGTTTACACAGAGAGAACTTATTAAGATATGTATAGCAAATGGTTTCCACTTTGAAAGAATGAGTGGAGACCATGCTGTATATATTAATAAGGAAGGAAGACATATCAGTATTCCCAATCATCTCAGGTGTGTAATAGCTAATAGACTTATTAAGGAGAATAATTTAGAAACTGATTTAAAAAAACTTAAAAGGGAAAGAAAAATGGATAATTATCCTACTATGTCTCAAATTGAAGAGAGTAATGCTCCTTGGAATGACTCTAAGGAACCTAAAGAAGTTGAAGTTATTGTAAGTATGACTATCAGTAAGGTAGTTAAAGTACAGGTCTCTGATTATGAAGTACTTGACAGCAAGGATGAATATGGTCAAAATGAAGTGGATTTTGATAACTGTGATTTGAAAACTGCTGTAGAGGAGCAAATCACTCTTCCTACTGATGTCTGTGAAGGTTGGTACATTGATGAGTTTGAAGCCCTAATATCATAAAATATGAAAGTATATAAGGTAACTTGTTTTAATGGTAGTGTCCTTCTTGTAGTAGCTAATAGTTTTGGTGAAGCTGAGGATAGGCTTGTCAAGAAACATAGATTATTTTCTATTGAGAGTATAGAAATACTTGACTATGAAGTAATTTGTGATTAAAAAAGAGCATAATATGATTCCAGAAAAATTTAAATGTTACAATTGCTATGATGATGGTAAAATTACTCATAGTAGACAATATAAAGTTCTTATAACAGATATAATTCCTAGAGAAGAAGCTTATGAAGAACTGTTACGTATTTGTTATTTAGCTTTAGAGGATTATCCTGAGCTTTATGATAGTAATTATGATACTATTGTAATAGGAGTATCTTATGAAGACCAGATCCCAAGAATTGAAATATTTCTTCCTACTACATATGGTAAATGGATGGGAATTGGTGAATATGAAGAAGGCTCTGATAGTATGAACTCTTACTGGTGTAGTGGAGTACTGGATGTTGATGGAGAACTTACAAAGCAATTAGAAAAATCTTTAATTTAAATCTATTTGAATATGGTAATAACTAGAAGATTATATCGGATAGTACTAGAAAACTATCTTTCCTATCATGTGGCAGCTGACTCTATTGATGAAGCAATAAGTATTATGAGAAAATGGAGAAAGGACTGCAAGATTACTAGTGTAAGTAAAAGCAATGATGACGTAGTATTAACTAAAGAGGATGTACAATGAGACTTATAAAACCATCATTTGAAATTTGGAAACAAGAACCTGGATTAGAAGGAATATATAAAGCCATTGAGAGAGCAGGGCGTGTATGCTATAGGTCTGAGGACAAGATAACAGAAGATAGTGCTAAGCCTTTTGTAGATAGAATGATTAAAGCAGGTCACTGCTATACAGGAGATACAGAGGTACTAACTGAGAATGGTTGGATTAAATTTAGAGATTATAATGGTGAAAAAGTTGCTGTAATAAATAAGGATTGTTCATTTAAAGGTTTTGAAAATCCAAAAAGAATAGTAAGTTATTCTTATAAAGGTAATTTTTATTATTATCCTTCACTAGGTATAGAAGTTACTGATGGACATAATATGTTTGGGATTTTCAGAGAAAGCAAAAACGACTTTTATAAAAACAATTCGTATTCTTTATTTAAATGCAATGGATATTATAAAGATAATAATGGCAGAGAAAAAACTTTAGGAGAAAGAATGTTTAAAACTCCAAGACATTGTCTAAAAAGCAAGTCTTTAAATCCTTATGGAGAGTTAATTGGGTTTTGGTTAGGAGATGGATGCTATAGTCCTGAAACTAAAAATAAATTAGTGTTTCATTTAAAGAAGCCAAGAAAAATAGAATATCTAAAACAATTATGTGAAGAACTGGGATATATTTTTGAAGAAAGAAAATCTAATTATTATACTGTTACTAATAATAATATAGGGAGTTCTTTTAATTCATTGTTTTATAATAATGGCAAAAGAATATCATTACAGTACTTTCCATCATTAGATATAGCTTTTTCTATTATTGAAGGACTAATAAATTCAGATGGTAGTAGAGCAAAAAACACTAAAACTATAACTTTTACAAATACTAGTAAAAGTATAATTGATTGGTTATTAATATATGCTCCTATATGTGGTTATTCTATTTCTAACAGAGGTATTTCCCATAATACTACTTTACATAATCCTGTATATAAAGTATTATTATTAGATACTAACTATACCTTAAATAATGATTCTAGAGATAAAGACTCTAAAGTTATTATTACTAATAAAGTAGAGGAAGTCTATTGTGTTACAGTATCTACTGGATTAATAATGGTTAGGGGAATAAATGGGATTACTACTATTTGTGGTAATTGTGCTATGTTAGAACATGGTACTGTATATTTAGCTATTCCAATGACTACTTATGCTCCTGAGGCAGTTAATATATATCATAACAATTCCTATTCAAAAGTAAATAAATGTAATGAATTTATATTTACTGATAAATACGGAGATAAGGTTGCAGCATGGTGCGTAACAACTAATTTAAGAGTTTTAGTAGAAAATGATTGCTTAGAAGATTTAGAATTTCTTTGTGAACCTACAGAGTTCCATGAGAAAAGAGTTTGTGTACACTTTGTATGTGATAGAGGTGTATCACATGAGTTTGTAAGGCATAGAGTAATGTCTTTTGCTCAGGAAAGTACGAGGTATTGCAACTACTCTAAGGATAAGTTTAGTAATGAACTTACCTTTATTATTCCTTGTTGGTGTGATGATATTCCTGATGCTTTAAGCCTAAAAGATAGTATGGATGTAAAGAAGTTTGTTTGGGGAACTGATAATTTGGCTGCTACAGTTGAAGAAAAAGGTGTAGTGAATAGGCAAGTTAGTAAGTTTACTCAAAGATTTCTATATGAAATGCAAGGAGATGAAGATACATATATAGGGCTTATAGCTGCTGGATATAAACCACAGGAAGCAAGAGCCGTTCTCTCTAACTCCTTAAAGACAGAATTAGTAATGACTGGCTTTGTATCTGATTGGAAACATTTCTTTGAGTTAAGATGTGCTGACAATGCTCATCCTCAAGCCAGGGAATTGGCTATTCCTTTAAGAGAAGAGTTTATTAAAAGGGATTATATTAATGAATGAATTTGATTTAGCAAGCCTTGCTTGCATAAAAGAATCTAATCTAAGTATTGCTAAGAATTTAATAGATATTAAATATCTATTGACACAAATACTTGATAATTTAGAGAGGAAACAAGTAAAGCAAGATAGCTGTTCCACTAAGAGAAGAATTTATTAAAAGAGGATATATCAATGAATAAAGAAGAATTTCTAAACTTTTGCATTAAGAATGGTCTACCCTTTGAAATAGAATTTAAGGAGCCTTGGTATCCTAAGTCTATAGAGGTATCTAAAGAGGATCTAAATAATACCAAATGATTGATAGAAATTCTTAATCAGGCTATTTTTGATGGTATAATTTACGGAGAATATAAAATTCAAATACAAAATGACTGAAGAAAGATACCAATATCTATCATTAGAAGAGAATATAACTAAATCAGAATAATCAATGTTAAATATACTTAAACTCCTAATTATGAGACATAAATGTCATCATGATTGGGAATTACAGAAGCAAATAGTAAGGGAATCAGAATTAGGAATCTCCATTACCTACTATTTTATATGTAAGAAATGTGGTAAAACCTCTAAAAGAAAAGTCTATCAATGAATCTGAAAGACCTATATTTAAGTGGAGATAAGGAAGTAGTAAGATTTAAAAGTATCTTTAACTTTCTTAATTACTGCTATACCCGAAAACTCACCAAAGAAAATAGTGAGACCTTTTATGACTCTCAAAATGAGTATATGTATCTTAAACCCTGCAAAGTAGATTTACATACTAATAAGTAAAATAAAAGAATGGAAAAGAAATATGAAATTTTAAAAGACCAATCTATTACCTTAAATGGTCATACCCTATATAGGATAAAACCATTGAAGAGGATTTCTAATATGTTTCCAGGTGTGCTAGGAGGATTCATTGAAAGTGAGGATAATCTTTCTCATGAAGGAGATTGTTGGGTGACTGAGAATGCAGCTGTTTATGGCCACTCTATAGTTATGGAGAATGCATGGGTAGGAGGAAGTGCCAGAATACATGGTCATAGTATTATACGTGGAAATTGCTTAATAGCAGGATCTCCTTTAATCATCAGTTCAGAAATCAAGGGAAACTCCGAAGTAACAGAGGAAGCTATAATACAGAACTCTGTACTGCAAGACCGAGCTGTAGTTAAAGGTGATGCAAATTTAGACGATGTTAGGGTTTCTGGAAGTTCCATTATAAAAGACTTCGCCACTGTGACAAATACAGATATTGAGGGAGATGCATGTATTAGTGGAAAAGTTTGTATTAAGAAGGGCAGTGACTACACAGTAATCAAGAATTTTTGGAGTTCTTGTAGGATTATCACCTATACCAGACCTAATAGAATGTGGAGAACTGGTTGTTTCCTTGGAACTGGTGAGGAACTTATAAAGAAAGCTTATAATGACTCAAAAGAAAAGGGGGAGCAATTTAAGTTACTTGTTGAGTATGTTGAGAAAGCCTATGCACTAAAAGAAGGGAAAAAGAAAGAATCCCTACTAAGTAGATTACTTAGATTTTTAAAGATAGTATGAAAAGGAGATACTTAAAATGACATGTGAAATATTATTCTTTGTAGCTATAACTTGGTGGGTATCTGTACTCTTTGCTCTACTCATACTTGTGGTAGATGAGGAGGTTGAGATAGGTAATCTAGTAATACTTTTATTTCCAGCTAATCTTATCTTTGTGATAAAGTATTGGTGGAAAGCTATTATTAAAGCTGTAAAATCATAAATATTATGGAAAAGAATTTTAAAATAGAACTCCCTGAAGGAGTTAAGATAACCGATATACAATCAACACTTAATGAAAATGGAACTGTTGCCACAATCACTGTGTGTATGAAAGAGGAATATGTACCAAAGAATGGTGATTTTGTGAGAGTAGTGGGAAGCTGCCAAGAATGTATAGCAATTTATAACGTAAGTAAAGAGATTGATATATACAAAAAGGGAAATAAGCTATTCTATTATGTATCACTAGGTAAGACGGATGAAAGATTACTGACGAATGATTGGATGTATAGTAGAGAAGTATTCCCAGTTACGAAGAAGCTCTCGAAGCAGGCTTACGTGAAGCAATTAAACTGGTTAAAAAGCAATGATTATGAGTAAGCAGTGTTTAGACGTGCAGCAGATGCAGCACCTGCAAGAGCTGGGGTTAAAGTTGAAACCTTCTCTTATACATTATTATAAAATAATCAATATAGATTCAGGTAAATGGTATTTATCAGTAACAACTGGAGATATAAGTGAGGATAGCCCAACGTATCAATATATTCCCGCATACACTTTGCAGGATGTGCTGGATGCACTACCTACTACCATCTTACATGACAAACAAATATATGAACTTGATATCAATATGTGCAATGAACGTATAGAATACGTGAAAACATCGGTTGATGATGTGCTTGTAGGATTGTGCTTTACTCAACTACTACTCATTGATGCAGCATACTCTATGCTGTGTTGGGCTATTGAGAATAAATTTGTAGAAACAAATAAAAATGAATGAGGATATTAGATTAGAAATATGATAACTTTTAAAGAATATTTTAGTGATTGGATAAAGGTTATTAATAAGAAGGGACTGTTTAAAATTATGAGGTGGTTAAAAATAGTAAATCCTAATAACTTTTGTCCACCTATAGCAGAAAATTCCTACAAGTTTTTTCAAAACAAGAGTTGTAAGTATTTTCCTTGCCACTCTAATGTAAGTGAAAAGGACTTTAACTGTATGTTTTGCTACTGCCCTCTATATAGTAAGAAAGAGTGTGGGGGTAATTATCGGATATTAGAAAATGGGGTAAAGGATTGCTCAGGTTGTGTAATACCTCATGGTAGAAATTCTTGGGGTATAATTCAAGGAAAATTAAAGTAGTTATTGAAAATGTAAGGGATAGTAAGTCAAGTACTTATTATCCCTTAATTTTTTTCAATATAAAGTTGTGTATCTCAACTGAAATAATTAATTTTGCAAAAACTAATTTTATTAAATATGTTAAGAGTTTATTGCACAGTAGTTACTCCTGAAATAAATGAAATGGCGGAGAAAATAGGGTTACATCCACAAATAGTTAATAACCTAATTTGTGTATGGCAAACCCTTAATAATAAACCAAATCAATATCCTTCAGAGCAAGAACTACAAGAATTAATTAAAAACAGAGAAAGCTATAATGACGCTTTTAAGTATGCTATTCCTTATTATACTAGAAGCGAAGAAAAAGGCTATGGAGTACACTTTGATGAGAATGATAACCTAGTTATTAATCCTTATCCAAAAGATACGCAGCTTAAGGATGCCTTAAATACACTTCCTTTAGGAGTTCCTGAAGATCTTAAATCTGAAATAACTACGTTTAAAGAGCTTTACATAGTTCAGTTATATGCTGAAAGATTATTACAGACAGATCCTAATTATGATATACAGGATAATCCAAATGCATATATAGCAGCTGTGACTGCCTCTATTAGAATGCTTATGGAAGGCAAAAAGAGGCATCTATATGATACTACTAGTACTCCTGTTCCTACAAATCCCCAAGTAGAAAGTGAACAGAAGACTACTAAGACTCCTACCATTGAAAAATCTATAGAGTATACACTTCCTGGACAGGGAAAACAGACTTATACTATAAAGGGTACACATATTTATAATAAAGATGGTAAAGAGGTCTTTAAAGAAGATAGTGTACACAGAAATAGGATATTTGCCAATTTAGCGGTTAAAGAAGGAAGAGCAGTAGTGGTAGAACATGGAGATACTAGTTATGTAGTTAATAACAAAGGACATATTATCTCAGTTGCTACAGGTAAGATGATGCAGTGGGGAGAAGAAAATAGTAATAGAAAAGCTATTCTGGAGGAAGCTAGGAAAAAGTTCTCCTCCAAGATATCTACTCAACAAAGTCAAAAAACTGTAACTTCTACTTTAGATACTAGGACTATATCTAACAAGACAGCCTCTTTTGGAGTTACTATATCAGAAAACATAATGGGTAATTATTCTGAATGGCTTAAAGATAACCCAAATGGTATAGTAGCTTACAGGGTGGACAAGGAACATTTTAATACACCACAGCTTGTTCAAAGAGGTATTATAGGTAATCCATTTAATTGGCAAAAGTATGGTGAGGGGAAATCCCTTCAGATGTTCTATGATTGGTTAACCACAGGTAATAATTTTGGGGAGGAAAGTGCTGCTGAGGAATATAGAAAGGCTATTATTAATAAAATACTAAGTTCTCCAGTGGGTACTCCTATTCTATACTACAAAGAGAAGTACCAGCCTAGTCACGCCACTATGATTGGGTATTTAATTAACCATAAAGATCTACTTAATACTGGGATTGTTTCCAGTACCGAAATCACTACTTCTAAAGGAACTGATTATCCCTCTAGGACTAGAGAAAATGCTGATTGGTCTGATATAACTATGGCTTTATTTACTGTAAGGTCTAATGGAGAAACTTTAACAGCTCAGGCTGCTGGTTCAAAAGACAGAAAACAAATTGGAAACAGAACTATAAGAAATACCAAGGATAAGTATATAGAAGCTGAACTTAGCGATGATTTAAATAACCAAGCTACAATTATTGCTAATAATCTTGAAAAACAAATAAAAGAGAAAGGTCTTCCTACCAAGGGAATAAAGCTTAATATAGCTGGTAACGGTATCTATTCTTTTAGTGAAGGAGTATCACAAGAATATCTTAATGATTTAGTTTCTAGTGTTATTCAGATTCTTCAACAAAAGGGTATTACTATATCTAAGATAAGAAGTGGAGGACAGACTGGTGTAGATGAGGCTGGTATTATAGCTGCCCAAAGATTGGGTATTCCTAATGAAGTACATACTACTGCTGATTTTAAATTTAGAGGCAGAGATGGACAAGATATAAGAGGAGAAGAGAGATTTAAGGCAAGATTTATAAATCAACAAAGCACTGAAGGTGATAACAATAGAAGAGATATCCAGATAAAAGGGGAAAACATTTCTAGTAAGGGTTCAACTTTTGCTAAAATGTTGACTAATCCTGGGAATGATCTTACAGTAGTCTATAAAGGCAAGACATTTAGGAATGCTGAACATGCTTATCAAACATGGAAATCAGGTGAATTTGATGAAGCTGCTTTTAATAGTACCGCTTTTAAACCTGTAGGCAAAAAGCCTGTAAATAAGTCCTCAAATTTTCAAACTATGGTAGAGATACTCACTGCCAAGTTAGAGCAACATCCTGAATTGATTCAGGGCATCAATGACAGAAGGGGCATTGAGTATCTAAATAGGTCATGGCATGAAGTTACTGGTGATGAATACTGGGAAAAACAAGGTAACTTTATGAAGGCTCTTATCCAAGCTTATAATAGAGTTAATTCTGACCAAAATACACAACAGGAAGAGGGAACTCCTGAAGACCTTCCTGAAATAGGTATTCCTGAAGCACTTGCAAGCCAGGTACAGGTAAATAAGGAAAGTCCAAGAGCTATTCTTTCAAGGCAAATGAGTCCTCAAGAAATAACTAGGAGGGAGGATATGATAGCCAGGGATTTCTCTGATATTATTAATGATGCCCTAAGTGACATGCAAGAAGGTCTTAGAAATGATATAGAGAATGAAAAAGACCCACTAAGAAGGCTGCAATTATCCCAGAAATTAAATGCACTGGAAGATCCTGTCAAAGGTAGAAGAGCCGCTATAACAGAGCTTGGAATCGAGGAAATCTTGAATAGAATGAAAGAAGAATATCAAGAATGGATTGACATGGACAGCTCTGAGATAGACTCTTATCTAGGAAAAGGGAAAGCTGACTATGTAAAACAAGCTTATCAAAAAGTTCTTGATAATTTTGATCTCCTGTTTGATGAGGCAAGCTCTATGATAGAACAGAAAGAGCACTTAAGAATAACGAGAGGAGATACTAAAGAAGTACAGAATACAGAAGACCAAGAACAAGTTTTAGAGGAGGAACTTGGTGATGATGATAGTGGTAACAGAGTAAGTGGGAATGAAGGGTATACATTCAAAATTAGATTTGTGGATCCTTTTACTTCTATTAGGGCTGAAACTAGGAAAGTCCTTAGTGACATAAAACAGATTGATACAGAAGGGAATGTAGCCACTGATGATTTAGGTAGAACTATTTATGTTAGGGAAGACTTTGCTCACTCAGCACTGCTGGCTTCCCTTAATTGGATGGATAACCCTAATGATTTCAGTGTTAAGAATGCAGATGGTACTTATAGCTTACCCGCATTGGAAAATGCCGCTATGATATATCCTTGGATTAATCAGGTAATAGAGGAATTAGAGGCTGATCCAAACCTGATAAGTGTCTTCTATAATGATTTCAGAAAAGACTATATATCTTATTGGATGCAAAGAGATGGAAAAGTATTCCCTATGAATTCTCCTATAGACTATGAAGGAACTTTTAGGGGAATACAACGTAATTATGAGAGTGGCTCTCCACAGGATGATGACTCTATTTTTGATGTTAACCTGAAAATCAGTAAAGCTAATATAAGGAAAGCCAGAACCCTACTTACTAATGTAAGAAAGAGCCTTAGTAAAGCTGTGTATAGTGAGGATATGGAAACTATAGTTCCTTCTATACAAAAACTTCTCAATATAATTGGATTTAGCTCTACTAACCTGAATTTGACCCAATTAAAGGATATAAGTAATGTTGGGTTAGCGAACACAATCCTTGATAGTATAGCTAGAGTACTTGATAACAGTGATACTCTTCAAGAAGGACAACACTATGTTGATACTGTTAGAGACCCTCTTAATATAATAGCTAAATTAGTAGGCAAAGTTACTGAACTGGATGCTCAAGTAACATTTAGGCAAGGTAAGAACTCATATCCTTCATATGCTGTTCCAAATTATATAGAAACTGTGTTTAAAAAGCTCCTTAAAAAGGATGATGACCAGAGGAATGAGTATTTACAAAATGAATTTGGAAAGTATGCCTGGTTCAAGAATAAAAACGGGGAATGGAATAATGAATGGCTTAGGCTTATAGAAGAGGATCCCAATGTGAGAGACATGGTAACCCTGGTTAATATGTTCAATATGGAAGGAGTTGACTATGAAAACTGGTCACCTAGTCTTATTACTACAGGGTTCATGAATATGTATTTTGCTATTGATGAGAATCCAGACTTGGATACCCAATATGGATATTATAACTTCCCCATATTCTCTGATACAAAGATGGCCACTTTTGTCAAATTCATTAAATATACTGGTGACTATAGAAGTAAATTAATCCCATTATATAGAAAACTAGTTAATCAAGAATTAAAGAGAATAAGACTGGTAGAGGATAGGGCTAAAAAGGGTATTCCTCCAATAAGTAATTTTGATAAAAGAGGAAAAAGATTCTGTTTTCTTCCTGAACTTAATACTCTTAAATTAGATTTTGAGGGTAAAGAAATGACTCTCCTTGATATAGTGAGAGAGTTAAATAGGAGGGGTAATGTAAAGAGTATTGATGCCTACATTGATAGTGCTATAAACTGGACTATAGATAAACTGGCTGATGACTTTATCTCTAATCATAAAGAGGTAGTAAGTGATGAGAGTCTTGATAAAATAAAAAAGGCTACTGGAGTAAAGAGTGATGAGGCTGCTGTTGACAAGATTAGGGAATATGTATGGAATCAAATATTCGCTACTTCACAAATGGTTCAAATGGTAACTACTGACTTAGCCTATTATGCGAGTGATACTGATTTTCAAAAGAGATTTAAGGAGGTATATGCAGCTGGAACTAAGTTGAATACTAACAGTAAATATGGAAGAAAGACAGAAAGAACTGTCTATATCAGGGACAATATAGTAACTTCTCCTACTTATATCCCTCTTAAGGAGATGTTTACTAAAGCTTATAAAGAGGAAAGAATAACCAAGATGGATTTGGATTCTATTCTTTATAAGTTCAGAAACATAAATAGTGTAGATGGACAAGCTTATAGAAGTTTAAGTTCTTATAGATCTATACTGGATATGCTAGGAAGGTGGACTCCTAAGATGGAGGAAGCTTTTGATAGATTAAATAAAGGCAATTGGGATATTAGTGACTTTGATATAATATGGCAGACTATTAAACCTTTTGTCTATGGCCAAGTTGAGACTCCTGATGGGTTAGGGGGACTACTAAGAACCCCTCATCAAAACAAGAACTCAGAGTTTCTACTATTAGCTACCTATCAAGTCCTAGGAACAGTATTGAATAACTCTCCACAATTAAGAGGACTTAATAAGTTCATGGAAACGAATAATATTGATGTAGTCCAATTTGAATCTGCTGTGAAAGTAGGTTGTAGTGGAGTTATAGACATTAATGTAAGTCCTTCAAAAATTAAAAAGGCATCTGAAGACAGATTTATAGAGGTTAATGGAGAGAAATATGATGTTCCTGATATCAGTGGGTTGAACATCAGTAAAGCTTTTGACCAGATAAAGGAGTACTTTGATAATAGACTGGAAAGAGGCAGTATTACACAGCAGGAGTATAATAATATCATTGATTACCTTAAGCCAACAGAAACTGAGGTATTTAATACCTTAGTTGAGAATACAAGAAAGAAGATTAATGATACTGATGTTCTTACTAAGGATAATTACAACAAGACTACAGTGCATGAAATAAGCTATGATGATTACATGATAGCCCAGCCTACTCCAGAGCATCTGTTTGATGTTGAATCTATAATAGGTTCTCAGTTCAGGAACCTTATATACTCAGATCTCCCTGAAGATATAGAAATTAATCTTGGAGATATCACTATTAAGGGAAGGGACAATGTAAAGAGATATTATTTCTCTCTTATGGTTGAGAACCTCTTGGATTCATATAAAGAGGTCAATGAGGTTTTTTCAAGCATAGAAACTCTTCAGAACAGGCTACTTTCTATTATTAAAGGCAACCCTAAATATAATAGGGATTTGCTTAATGCCCTGGAAATAGTTGAAGTTAATGGAAGAAAGGTATTCAATGTTCCCTTTAATGATAAAATAACTTCTACTAAACTAGAGGAGCTACTTACCTCTATATTCAAGAATGGAATAGCTAAGCAATACATTAAGGGTGCTTCCTGTATATTGGTATCTAATTTTGGATTTACCAATGAGCTAGAGGTAGTAAGAAGGAGAGATGGTAGTATTGAAGCTGTAGAGTGTTATTTACCTGCATATAGTAGAAAGTTCTATGAGCCATTTTTAACAGAAGTGAAAAATAAAAAAGGTGTAACTATAGGATATAAAATAGACTATAATAAGTTAAAAGGTGCTGATAAGAAACTTCTTGATTTTGTAGGATACAGAATACCTACTGAGGCTAAATACAGTATGATTCCCTTAAGAATAAAGGGATTTCTTCCTCAACAAAATGGTAGTGCTATAATGCTCCCTTCAGAGATTACTACTCTCAGTGGTTGTGACTTTGATGTTGACAAGCTGTTTATGATGCTTCCTGAGTTTAAAAGAGAGCAAATATATGATGTAGACAGAGCTTGGAGAGACTTCTATAATGATCCTAGTAATAGTGATATTGTTAATGAAATTAATAAGAATATCACAGAGGGAGCTAAGAGAAAGAATATGTCTGAAAGAGACTTTCTACAGCTTGTTTATGATAATGGCTATAAGAAGTATGATCTTTCAGAAACAGCTCAAGAGAGATTTAGTGACTGGTTTAAAGGAAGAAAGAAGAACTACTTTGTCGAGGAGAAATTTGAGGTAATTAATTATGACCATAGCAAAGAACCAAAAGATAACAGTAGGGAACAGAGAAATAATGAGATAATAAATATCGCTTTTCAAATCCTTACTAATAAAATGGTGGGAGAGGACTCACAAAGTCCTGGTAACTTTGATGTACTTAAACATGATGCTAGAGTCAGGGAAATCACCAGTAATATAAATTATGTTCACGAGTACATGAGAAGAAATAGAATCAAGAACTATGATGATTTTATATATGAGGTTCTTAATGACTCCTTGGAGAATCTTACTGAATTTCTTAAGGAAGTAAAGGAAGAAAGAAATTCTCTTACTGTGGATACATTTATCTATTATCACAACCAAAATATGGTGGGTAAAGTATTAGTTGGAATCTATGCTAATAATACCACTATGCAAGCTAAATTCCAGGGAACTGGTCTAGCATTAAAAGATGGATTTGAGTTCACTATAGATGGAAGGGTAATAAAGAGCTTATCTGATATTTACACAACTGAGAATGGTGCTAAGGTTAAGATATCAAAGAATTGTCAACAATTCTCAGCTGCCTCAGTTGATAATGTAAAGGACCCAGTTTTAGCTTTCTTAATGCAGAATAAGAACACCGCCAATACAGCTTGTTTTATGCTAAGAGCTGGAATGAGTATCCCTGAAATAGGAGCCTTCTTTAATATCCCCATTGTAAAACAATGTATAGAGGAAACAGGAGGACTTAGGGAGTTAAGTTCCTATATTTCCAATGTAGAAACATCTTTGGCTGAACTATTATCCATGAGAGAATATAAGGTTAAGCCTATAAATTCTACTACTTTAGTAGACATAATGCTCACCACACTGGAGTCTAGAGGTATAACACCTGAAACTCCTATAGAAAGACAAATCCAAATAATAGAAAAAGAACTTCAATTAGCAAAGTTATTATTGAGAATATCTAAATATGGAGATGCTCTTGGGGAGACAGTACAGGCTTATAGAGCTGATTCTCCTAAGGCTGCTATAGGAAGAAGTGTTGCCATAGCTAAGATACAAACACTAAATATAGATAGGCTTATAAGGAAGTCAAGACTCTCTGATTTTCCTCTTACTGGAATAGAGAATATAGTAAGGAATAATTATATTACCCCTGATATGACTATAGACCAAATGAGGGAAGCTCTTATGAATTCCAAGATGCCCATGCTTCAAGCATTCTACTCTTTAGGAATAGAATTTGGTGTTAAAAAACTGGCTGATTATTTTGCTACAGCTGGAGATTATGCTAATCAAGTAATTGATTTCGTGAATACTCTTTCTATAAGACCTTTAAGAGAAAGAGATGTTCAAACCATCTATAATGCTCTTATACAATTTGCTCTTAGTGATACAGAGTTATTTGGGGAGAGCAGTGAGATGTCTTTAGAGGAAAAGAGAAATTATTACTTATCAGTATTTCCTAAGGAATTTACTAGGATTGTAAGTGAAAACCCTGATATAGCTAAGATACCTTTTATACAAAAAATCAGTAATAGTCCCTCTGGAATTATAATGAGGGATTCCTCAAGAAATAGTCACCAATTGATAGATTTATTAATGAATAGTGCTGATACATTACTATATATGGATAGTAATCCTGTAGCATGGAAATTGGCATTTCATCTATTCAATTATGCCTATTTCAAAGAAGGACTTAATTATGGTCCCAGTAGCTTCTCTCAATATTTCAGTACTGTTTGGAAAACATCATTCCCAGAGTATATAGATACCCTTAGGGAGCTTAATACTTCAATGGGAGTCTCTGATAAATGGAGCAGGTTTATAACACAATACTATGCCAACAATCCAGTGATGGCTCCTACTATCGTTGTACCAAGAGATTATTACTCAGAAGATAGGAAGATAGTAAGGATACCTAGTAAAGAAGTTTCCAATAGAAATTTAGTAGTTCCAACACCTGTTGAGTTCTTTTATGATCCCAATGAACTTACTGTGTATAGACTTAACACTGAATCTATGGAAAATGAAATTCTACAATATGATAGAATATCAACAACACCTGGTAACCTTTATGATGCTAATAAGGAGTCTAATGATATGGTAGCTGAAAATGAGAAATATCAAAAATCAGCTGAAAAGATGATACAAGCTGAGAAAGAAAGAAGAAATCCTGGTGTTCAAGGAGGACAAATTACAGGAAATAGTAATCCAGCTATAAACAATAATGAGGATATATCTTTATTAGGAGTTGATACTGGAACTATTGATGCTATATTGGGAGAACTGGATGCTGCCGTTGAGGCATCTGAAGAGTATAGTCCTGAAGAGGGATTAAAAGAAGAAGGGTTAAATCCATGTAAAAAAGGTAATGGTGACAATGTAATAAAGGAGTTATAATATGGCAAATGCATGTGTATTTACCCCTAAAAAGGGGATTAAGACTTTCCAAAAATTAAAAAATGAATTTGGGTATGATGAAGCTTGGAAGATTTATGGCATAGCCATGAATCCCAAGTTCCAGAATGATTATAAGGACTCTCTCAGCTTTGATGCTGAGGGAGTTCCTTTCTTTGATTCTCTTATCCAGAATAACTATATAATGAAGGTAGCTGGAAGTAATATAAGAAAGTACCTAGGAAAAAATTTACCTAAAAGGGATGATTCAATAGAGAATTTTAACTTAACTCTAGAGGATGCTAAAACTTTCAATGACAGGAGTCCCTATAATAAAAATTTTGTGGCTGTAGTAGGATATGATGATGAAGGAAGAATAGCTATACAGTTACTTGGCAGAACTGAAGAGAATGAGAAAAAATTTGCTAATCAGTATGCCACTTATAAACTTAATATGAGGCTTGCTGAAATATTGAAGTCTCTGGGGGTGAGTGTAGGATTACTTCAAGAAATAGAGCAGTCTTCAGGAAGAGTTGGAGTTACTGATTTCTCTGTAGCTAAGTTATTGGCAACTGATTCAATCTCCATGATTAGAGTGGCTAATAACATGGAAGGAGCTAAAGCATTAAGTGAGGAGTTTGCCCACTTGATTATAGGAGCTATGAGGGGAAATCCATTAATACAAAGAAATATAAATACCCTAGCCAATGAGGATTCCTTAAGAGAAATATTAGGAGATGATTACCAAGATGTCTACGATTTCTATGAGGGTGATATGGAATTAATGGCTGAAGAGGCTTTAGGACATATTTTGCAGGAAAAACTTCTTGAGAGTGTAACCTCTAATGATATTCAAGGAAGGTTGATAAATCAAGTACAGAGGAAGTTTAAGAGAATAAAAGAATCTGAAATAGTGGATGCTATCCATGAAGCTGAATCTAGTATGAGTACAATTGCCAAGGGTATTCTAGGAGGTAATTTAACTCTTTCAAAAAAAGATATTATCAATTCCCAAAGAGATGTTCAGTTTAATGCCCTAAGTGAACAAGTAGAAAGAAATATAAAAATCCTGAAGGATGCTATTGCAGTAGAATCTAAAAGGTATAAGATTATTAGGGGTAATGAGGACTCAAAGAAGTATGCTGAAAGTATAGTAAATGCCTTAGAGCGTAATATGAACACAGATACAGCTTTAGGAGTTCTTACTTATGCAAGGGAAGCATTATCCTCCTTAAAAGTGGCAAGTAATACATTAAGCACTCTCAATACTATGTCACCTGAGGATAAGTTTAAACTTCTTATAGGCATAAAGAGCACTATTCAGTCCTATAGTCAATTCATAGATAATCTTAATGATTTAGCTCTTGATGACAAGAATGACGCTGATTACACAAAAGACTTTGTGGTTACTGATCATAAGGGAGACAAGGAAGTAGTTAACATGAAGTCCACACTTACTGAGCTTAATTCATTATATAAGTTAATTGGGAGAGACTGGCTAAGAATAGCCCTGCCTTCATTTGCTGAATACTTGAAACCTGTATTGGGTGAGAAAATAACTATAGAAATGGGTTCCAGGAAAGGAGTTTCCATAACTATAGAAGAGCTTCTTAAATCCTCTGAAAGTGATATTTCATACTTAGATAGATGGCTTGATAGTATGGGTAACTCCTCTGATATCTTATTAAGGGCATTTGATAAAATATATAAGAATGCCATGGATAAAGCCAGGCTCCAGAGTATAAAGGATTTTAGGAGAATACAGGCTCTTAGAATGGAAGCTGAATCCTATGGGATTACTACCTTTGATTGGATGTTTGAAAGAGATAGAGAAGGTAATTTTACAGGTAATTATGTGAGTGAGGTAAACTCATACCAATACTATCAAGATAGAGATAGATTTGAGGAAGAACTTAGTGAAAAATATGGTAAGAACCCAAAAGGTGATAACTTAAAAGCTAAGTTAGCTGAGAGGGAAAGATGGCATGAAGAGCATAGTGATTTAACTATTCTGGGCACTAGAATCCCCAAGGAATCAGTATATAGAAATGAGGACTTTTATAAGTTATCTGATAAGCAACAACTCATTAGGAAAAAATTTCTTGAGATAAAAACCCAAATGGATAAACAATATCCTTCTACTAGAGTATCAGAGCTTAAAGCTATTCAACTAAGAAAGGATGGAGTACAAAGGTTTATTGATTCAGGAAAAGACCCTTCTACTATATTCTCTAATATAAAGGAACATTTAGCTGATGAATTCTTGGAAAGAACTGATGATGATACAATATTTGGAGGAAGAACTGGCCTTACTGATTTTGCGGGAAAGGAATTTATGACCTTACCTGTATTATATACCAATAGATTAGAGAATCCCAATGAATTGAGCACTGATATATTTGGGTCATTGATGGCTTATACAGCTGCTTCAAATAACTACAGGGAAATGGATAGAATCATTGACCCCCTAGAGACTGGAAGAACCCTGATTAAGGAAAACAGAAAGGTTAAAACAACTAGAGGAGGGATGAACCTAGTGGAGAAGTTTAAGGCATTAGGAAAAAATTTTCAGAATGAGGCTATTGAGAGTGGAGGCTCTTATATAGAAGATAGACTTGATGACTTCTTTGCCTCCCAAATATATCATAAGTACTTGGAAGATTCAGGAATCTGGGAAGTATTTGGTAAAAAAATAAATAAAAATAAGGTTGTTTCAGCTTTAATGAAAGGGTCATCAATGGCTCAATTAGGGTTCAACTATTTAACTAATCTAGCCAATGTGACTACAGGTGTAGCTATGCAGAATATAGAAGCCGCTGCTGGAGAGTTCTTTAATGCTAAAGAGCTTGCTAAGGCTGACTCTATATATGTTAAACTGATTCCTGGTAATATAGCAGAGTTCAATAGTAGAACAAAAACCAATAGACTTTCACTGTTTAATGAGCTGTTTAATATAAGACAAGACTTTGATGATGTCTCACACCATGTGATGAGAAAGAGTGCATTGGCTAGGATATTTTCATCTGAAATAGCATATATTGGACAGGGAGCTGGAGACCATTGGCTATACATGAGAACAGCTATAGCTATGGCTTTAAGAGAGAGAGTGAATGTTCCTGGGAAGGGAGAAATGTCATTATGGGAAGCTCTCCAGATAGAAGATACATTTGATGGCAATGATAAGATAAAAGAAATGAAACTCCCTGAGGGAACTACTGGAGCTGATGGTAAACCATTTGATATTGGTAAATTTGGAAGAAAAATAGCTCATGTTAACCAGTCATTATTTGGTATTTATAATACTGAGGATAGAAATGCTGCACAGAGAGTTATTATGGGTAGGCTATTACTGCAATATAGGAATTGGATGAAACCCCAATTCAATAGAAGATTTCAAAGAGGTCAATTTAACCTTGATACACAGAGCTGGGAAGAAGGTTATTATAGAACCTCTTATAGAATCCTAAGGGGGTTAATAAGGGGACAATATCAGCTAGGAGCTGTGTGGCAAGAACTTAAACCTGAAGAAAGGGCTAATGTTAAAAGAGCTATAACTGAAATGCTTCAATTATGTATAGTAGTACTCTTGGCTGAATTTATTAAGTGGCCTGATGATAAGGATAGACCTTGGGCAATTAAATTAGCTGAATATACATCTAGGAGACTTGAACATGAATTGGGAACTCTAGCACCTTCCCCAATGATGCTTCAAGAGATGCTTAAGACTGTTAAATCCCCAGCTGCTGTTATAACACAAGTGCAAAACCTTATCAATTTATTCTCAAGTCTTACTGACCCAAGAGATTGGAATGATGAAATAGAATCAGGTAAATATAAAGGAATGAGTACTTTAGAGAAGAATCTACTTAAATCTGGGCTACCAGGCTTTGCGCAGTTTAGGCAACTAGATAGATTGATATATGACATGGATAACTCCATTAATTATTATGCTAGACCATATTAAAACAAAATAGGGAACCTAAATGGTTCCCTATTTTTTTACTATTTATCAGTTCTCTAGTACATACAATGGAATAAGATTTCTTTTTCAAGAATAGTCATATTACTGTATTCTTTTGGAGATATCTTTCTTTCAGATAAATAATCTTTCTGTTCTTTAGATAGTTTATTATAAGAAAGTTTAATCTCATGATATTGTTTTATCTCTATGGTGTCTATAGCTTCTGTGTTAACATCTCTGTCAATATATTTCCCTTTTAATATATCAGTATAAACTCTGTCAAGATAGAACCAATTACTATTAAAATGATTTAATAGTGCTTTTAATCTAGACCATAGATTCTTCAGTCTGCCTACAAAAGTCTCTTCATTCTGCATATATCTTCTAAAGTCTTCAGCCATTCTTTCTTCTAGCTCTATAGGACTCAAATTACCCCATTGCCTTTTAGCTGATTTAAAGGCATTCTCAAGCTCTTGGTCAGTCATTAGAGTATTGAATACAAAATGGAAGGCCTCATGATAAGCAGTTCCTCTAGCCGCGTTTTTATAGAGTGTTATAGCTCCATCTTTAAATTGTCCCCAAGCTTTTCCTCCAGGAATTTTTATTAGAGTACCTACTATTCTGATTCTATCTTCTTCACTTAATTGAGGAAGTAACTCCCCTATCACCTCTAATTCCCTACCTATTAGAGATTCACTCTCTCCAATGTACTTTCTATATCTAATATCATTATCAGTTCTAGAGAATGTTCCAATATTATCTGTAGCTGATTTAATTTGGTTAGGATTAAATACTACTAATTCTACACCATTCTTACCTCTTATATCATTCATGTTAAAAGCACTTCTAAAAACATTCATATTAGAAAATCCTATAGCACCATCATTGTTAGAAGTACTATGTTTATCTATGCCCTTTCTTGTGTAAATATCTCCAGATTTATATCCAGAAGGTTTATCAACAATAACAGGATTTTTAATATTAAGATATACAGGTATATCGTGAGATTGTGAAAGTTTTTCTACAATTTTTCCTACTATAGTAGAATTATCTCTCCAAGGTTTAAACCACAATCCTTCTCCTCTTTTAGATTTATTTAAATCAAAAGTACTAAAATCAGCTCTTGTACTATGATAAACAACTAAAGGTTCACCATTTTCATCTACTACTTTTGATACATTTCTATCTCCACTGTTTATATCGTCTGCTTGTGGTAATTTATCGTTAAGTATTCTATAAGTAGTGTGATTCCAATGTCCTACTTTAGGTTTTTCAGATACCACCTCAGCAATTCCATCTTTAACTAAAGATTTCCATAAAGCATCTTCGGCATCAGAATTAGATCTATCAGAATATAAAATTTTACCTTCTGATTTGGCAATATTAGCAAGAGCTAAATGAGCTTTTTTTCCATATCCTTTTCCTCTATATTCTTCTTCTATTTCTGTGGCAGCTCCTATAGATCCTCCCATTCTAATTTTATCTTTAGTTTCAATAACAGGAATTTCTCCTATATATTTATCACCTAAAAATATAACTCTTTTACCTCCATCAGGAGCCATATCAGCATCAAATAATGCTTCACTTACAGTAACTCCTTGGTATGTAGCAGATGTAATACTATTAGGAATATCTTGACTTTCTCTAAATCTAGAAGAACGGGCAACTCTCTCCCAATTACCAAACCATTTCTTAAATGCTTTAGTTCTCACTTGAGCATATTGTTTAGGTGTAAGGTTTGATGGTCTACTATTAGGAGCTAGGAGTCTACCTTGAAAATCTCTAGGGGCTTTATCTAGAATAGATTGTTCTTCCTTAGTTAGATTAGAAGTGCTAACTTCTCTATTCTTAGGTCTAAGTTGTTCAGCAACAAGGTTATTCAGTTCCTCATCAGACATATTAGGGATAATCTTAGCATCTAAGTACTGAGCAAGGGTTTTCAGTATAGGAGTTTTTAGTTTACTGAGACCTTGTATATTATCATCATTTAGTCTGTCTATTCTTGCTTGCCATTTTTTAGGCTTGAAAACAGCTTTCTTTTTTAAGGTTTCCCTAATAGAAGCTACATCTTGCCTAGGCTCTGAAGTATCAGGTTTATTTTCCTCAGCTTGAGTACTTTGTTCAGAAGGTTGAGGAGTCGCTTTCTTAAAGTAGTTATCTACATCTATAATAGGTAATGCTATATTAGGTACTTTATTTACTCCTATAACAGTATCATCATTTCCATAAACAATGGTAAAGGGAACTATAGCTACACCTTCAGTCTTTTTACCAAACCTATCATATAGTAGCTTAGCATAGGAAGATACTTGATAGGTATGGTACTCTTTAGTGGACATTGTTTGCCCCCAAGCAGAATTCACTCCTTCATAGCGAAATCCAGCAAAAGGACCCACAGAAGTCTTTACATCATAAATATAGTAGTTGCCCTTATTATCTATGAACAGTAAATCAACTTCTCCCGCTATTCTTCTCCCATCCAGATATTTTTGATAGAGAACTATATTATTGGCAAATACTGACCACTTATGATCATTTAACCACTTATCTAAGGACTTAAGATACTCTATGATACTATTATAGGCCTTATCTGACATAAAATCAGGCTTAGTGGTCTTTCCTGTATTAAAGAAGTCTCTTACTATAGTATCAACAGCACTCCCAGTTCTTAGTGCTCTTTGGCTGTTAGCAGTACCAGTATTATTTGAATTAGAAGGAAGTACATTATGCACCCTTTGGTACTTATGATACTTGCCATCACTCTCTTTTATATAGTAATAGTTACTATCAGTTCTATTCCTATCTATATTTGATTGATCTGGTATTATAGTACTTCTTACAAAGTTTCTCTCCCTACTGGCTTTTACCTCATCTTCAGCTTCCTTTGGAGCATCTTGGATAGATTTAGCTCCTTCCTTTTTCCCTTTTATTATGGGGTCTATGGTATAGAAATCATTAACTGTATGCAGGGTCCACTTTTCAAGATTGGTTGTAGCTAATTCACCTATAAGACTATTATAATCTTGCCCATTGAATTGAGTGTTGATATACTTTCTGGATATCTGGAAAGGTATATTAAGTCCTCCTAAAGCCTTAACTATATCAGTGGATATATCCTCATTCTGTATAACAGTTCCTCTATAAATAGTAGACCAAGCAGTATCTGTAGAGGAGACTTTTACCCTGAAGTTTACCTGATAATTATTGCCTACCTCTTTTACATCCAAAAAGATATCACTAACAGCAAGTAGATCCTTAAGTCCTCTTTTCCACTCTTTCTGTGCCTCTTCAGTAAGTAGACTTTTAGGGTCATTCAATTTTTGTAGATGGGCTACTATTATCTTATATAGACTAGAAGAGGCTACATCACTACTGAAAGTAGGCATAGTAAAGGGAACAGGTACCCACCTTCTTCTTGGGTCAGAAGTTTCTATAAGTAAATAAGGCTGCCCTGCCAATGCACTCTCAGGACTTACTATTGATTGGTCATCTTCTGTTCTTCCTTGAGACCTTCTTCTTCCAGGGGTCATTATCATCTTGGCATCAGGGGAGGAAGTCAATGCTATTCCAAGCTTGAAAGGTACTCCATGAGCTATTTCATTAAGAGTACTCCTTTCATTCTTAGCAGAGTATAAAGGCCTTCCTATATAGGGTCTACTGATAGTTGACTCAGCATTGGGATAAATAACTAAATCTCCATCCACTTTTTCCCTATTCTCATTATAGTAAGTGATAACTTCATTATAAAATTCAGCCAACCCTGTGTAGCTCCCAAATGTAGCTGTGTCACTAGGATTAGGTAAGTCAAATAGGATATTACCATCCTCATTTACCACTAAGAGAACAGGTACTCTCTCTTTTGAGTTTGCATAAATCTTATCAGAAAGACTTTTTGAGATAGCGAATCTTACCTTTTGTCCTACTTTTATTTCATTATTTCTTATTCTTGTGAACACTCCAGAAGTTCTAAGAAAATCATAGATAGTCTTGAGAATAGCTTGCTTCTTTTTATCCTTTACTTGCTCATAATAAGGGTCATTATTCTCTGTATTCCTATGAATAGGATATTCAGTAGTACCACTTTTCCAATAACTCTTATCCTGCATTTGAGTATCACTTATTTGAGTGTTTTGGCTAGCGGCTACTAAATCAATGTTTGTGGTATTTGGGGTAGGAGTTTCCACTTCTTCTCCAGTATCCTTTTCTTCTTTAGTATTACCCTCCTTATTAACTGTGGGAGGAGCTTCAACTGGGTCTTTGCTTTTAGTACTATCCAGAGTTCTTACTACTTCTGGAGCACCATTTCCCTTTTCAGGTAGGTTCTTCAGTCTCTCTAGATCCTCTACTACTTCCTTAGTTATCTCAGATAGTACATTTTTGATTTCATCAAGTCTTTGTTGTCTTGATTCATTATATGCTTTTTTTGCCTTCTCTATATCCTCAGGAGTACTATTTGGATCATTCATTACACTAAGTAATTGTTGTTCATCAACTGTAGGAAGAAGAGAATCTGGGTCATTAAATGCTTCAGTATCAAGGTCAATTATATCAGAAGCTACTTCAGCAGATGACGTAGCTCTGTCTAGCATTGCATCTATAGAGGAGAGTATATCATCATCAATAACACGCTCTTTAGCTTTCTCTTTTGCTGTATCTCTAGTTTTCTTGATATCTCTAGCTGTGTTTACCTTCTGTTTTCTATCTATTTCTTTTTTCCTTTCAGGATCAAGATTTTCTTGTTCAGCATCAGTTAAATCTTCACTTGTAAAGTCAAATTCACTAGCATCTAAGTCCACTTTTCCATTATCAGAATCCTCAACAAGTTCCTGTACTGATTTATTATCTACATTAGAATTTTCAACCTCTTGTTGGGACTCCTGTTCAGCTTTTTTCCTAGCCTCATCTACTCTCCCAGGCTCTTTCATATATTTAGCGAAAGTAATCCCAAATTCTCGTGAATCATTAAGAAGACTAATAGCATCTAGAATATCATTCTCAAATCCTAGGTTACGGTTAATAAGTTCATCAACGTTTTTCTTAGTGGATTCCTTATCATGCCCTAAAGCTATATCCAGTATTACATCTCTCCAGTGTTCATTAGTATTACTTGTTTCTATAGTTACAGTATTATCCCCATTGGGTGTAATAGAAACTCCATTGCCTAATGTCTTTTGTAGGGATTCAACTGTTTCTCCCTTATCAAGAGTAATAGTAAAAGAGAGAGGAAGGATAGCTTTATCCATTATATTATTAGCTCTTTTTCTAGCAGCTTTTCCTAAATAGTGTAAATAAGCTAGATTACCCTCCTGGTCACTGGTAAGTTTACCTCCAGAGACACTATTTACATATTGTACTGACTTAAGATATTCATTAACTCTATCCTTCAGTTTCTTTCCATTGGATTCCAGTTCTTTCCTGATTTCATCATTACTTTTGACCCTATTCCCATGGCTATCAACAAATAATCCTATTTTCTTTTCCTCCCCGACAACATTATTAAACTCTCCCATAATTTCACCTATCTGGTTAAGAGCTTCAGTGGCTTCAGCTTCTTTACCTTCTTCAATAGCCTTCTCAGCTATCTGTTGCAAGGAAGCTACTCTTCTTTTTAAAGTATTTTTTTGATTTTCAGTATCCTGTTCCTTAGTAATAGTAACAGTATTCCTACTAACAATGTTGTCTATATCCTCATCAGTTAAGTTTTGAGTAGAGGCATCTATAAAAGTAAGAAAGTCATCAACAGTCCCTGATCTGACAGCTAAATCAAGATCTTGTACAAATTGCTTCTCCTCAGCGTCTTTATACTGTTTTATATCATCATTTGCCACTCCCTCATCCATATCAGTTTGAAAATATGAATGAGCTACAGCACTGTCAAATCTATTCCAAAATTTAGGATCTTTATACCTAGTATTTAGGGCTTCATTGAGCTTAGTGGCAGCATCAATCTTTTCTTTCATTTCCCTAAGGTTTTGGAAAGAACCTCCTTCCCAAGAAAAGTATCTTCTTGGGTCATATTTTCTTTTGGTTTTATCTTGGTTAAATGCCTTAGTGGGCATAGGCATTCCTATAGCCCCTGTAAGACCTCCTACAAAAAATTGTTCCCATTGATCATAGTCTCCCCAAGAATCAAGAAATCCTTTTCCAATAGCTGTCAATGCAGACATAGTTTCCTGCTGAGAACCTGGATTCATTCTAGCTCTCCAGTAGTCATTGGGGTCTTCTCTATCATAAGCATATCCTGATAAAGAAGATGCCCATTGCTGGTTCATCTCTTCAGAACCCTCAGATAGTATAGGTTTAAAGAATGCTTTGGTTTTTTGCCATTTTGCATTCTTCAAGGTGTGTTCCAACTGAGTTTTCAATTCACCAGTTCTGGCCTCTTGGAACATCTTCCTGGCTTTATTTTTTATATCACTTATACCATTAAGGAGGTCAGCTCCACCTGACTTAGCAGAAGCTTCAGCCATTTTTCTGGCATTACTGAAAGATTTAGAGAAACCTTTACCAAGAGTAAAGAAGTTACCAAGTGTAAGAATGGGCATATTAAGTGCCATGTCTATATTACCAGCACTTCTGGCATCTTGAAGAATCTGTTGTTTACCTGCTATTCTTTTGGCTTCTATATCATTGAGAGTGCTTTGGTATGTCATAATATCACCAGTCTCTCTATATCTAGCATAAGCTTCTTCTCTCTGCCTATCAAGTGTATCATCAAGCCTTTGATTATTAAGGTCAACTAGAGATTCCATAGTTTGCTTAGCTTCTATAGCTCCTTCTCCAGCAGCACTAAACATGGAACCAAGTATAGCTGTACCTATTTTGGAGGTTTTAGTGGCATTAGAAACAAGGTTTAATGCCTTTGCAGCCAGTCCCAATCCACCAGTGAAAATACTACCACTGGCAGCAGCTCCAAGCATAAATCCTACATTCTTGATAACATCATCTCCCCAGAAGGAGGCAGAAGTTAAATTAGTCAAACTAAGCCACGGGGCATTCTGTTGTTCTTTACTTTGGTAAATCTTAAAGTTGTCCTCCATGAAATCCTCTACCTCACTGAGTCCTCTTGTCAGCTCATTATCCCATAGTCCTGACCATCTGCCTTCATCAATAGCTGTATAGATACCTACAGGAATATTAGCTATTCCACTGACTATAGTGGTAGCAGCTGTACCAAGCATTTTTGCTAGGGCATTACCCAATGCGTCTAAAGTGGACTGATTTTGGTATCTGCCCTCATTCATGGCATCATAATCATCCAGTCCAGTATTTAAGGTATCATATTTTGAAGTTCCCCAACTGGCTAATGGGTCATCTAATTCTCTATGTTGTGGGGAAAATAATGCAGCATCTGTGGCATTTTCCCAACCAACATTTCCAGTAGCCTCTGAAGCTCTTACTGCCCTACTATATTGTAGTGCCCTTTGTATATCTTGTTCTTCTTTAGCTGATATTCCCTTTAATCCTTTAAGGCCTACAGGACCTGTTTTAGTTATATCTTGTTCTGCCATGATTATTGTTTTGAAGTTTTAAATGTAGGGATACCATATTTACTTCCCCTTTGAATATTCAACTCATTAATTAGTATAGCCCCTAGATTTTCAGATGCTTCTTTGGCTTCTGCACTACCTCTTCTGGCATATTCAGATAGTTGATTCCAAAGGATTGCATGTTCTCTGATTTTATCATCCAAACTGTTTATATTTCCAGTTGGCATAAAGTACAATGTTTCACCATTATTGAATGTATATCCCATCTGGTTACCTTGAGTTGAGAAGTATCCGTTTACCGCTAAATTTCTAGCTTTTGCATCTTGTAGAACAGAGTTAAGAGTTCCAGCTTCCTTAACTAGTTTCCAACTTCCTCCAGTTTCATCCGCTTCTCCTATTTCCCAAACTTTTTGATTTGCTATATTAGAGAAAGCGTCAATAGTTGAATTTATATCACCTGAGGGTAAAAGTATGCCATTTACATAAGTTGAAGTTCCCGATTTAGCTACGAAGTTCTTCTCATTACTATATAATTGTCCTAAGTTGAAAAGATCGGCTCCCTTAGTTGTTCCATTATAATATTCCTTAAGTACAGGAGTTACATTGGCATCATAGAATTGTCCCAGGATAGCTTTCTCCTCTTTAGTCCTTCCCTGTTTCATGAATTCACTCTTAGTCTTCAACCTGTTATTTTGGGAAGCAACAAATAGATTAGCGTGAACAATAGGTGTTTTACTATATTGTACACCTCCAGCAGAAGGAGTACCTACTACCTTTGGCATTCCAGCTATCTGTAGGTTCTTACCAACATATTTACCTCCCTTTATAGTCATAAATCTACTCAATTTACTCAGCAATGGAGAAGTAGCATTCTTTTTTCCCGCTCCTACTGGTAACGATTTAGTCATAAATGGAAACTTCGGTGTATCAGGGTTTTCTTGGCTAGCAGCGGCTCTAGCTACTCTTTTCTGTGAGGCTTCTTGTGCAGCTAACCTAGCTCCAAAATCAGCATATTGGTTAAACTTATCTTGTCCAACAGCACTCCATAATCCCATTCCTATATAACTATCTACATCACTAGCATATTGATTTCTTATAGATTCAGGAACAGTACTATATACATTATCATATATAGCCCTTAATACTCTATTAGCTTTAGGGTCTCTAGGATTAGCATTAAAGGCGGCTATTTCAGAAGGAGACAATCCATAATGTTCCACGAAGCTATTGGTATATGCATCCAGTTTACCTCTACTTATTCCTCCTAGTCTCTTGGCTATTGCACTAGCTTGCGCAGCAGCTTGCTGTGTTATCAAAGCTCCTGAAGCTGTATCACCATAACCATAGTTAGAGTCCTCTAGGAACCTATCCAAGCTAGTCTCTCTACTCCTTGTATTAAAATCTCTTTGATACATAAGAGTGGGATTGGCTAATTTAGCCTTTCTCTGTTCTTCAGCAAGCTGATTTCTTCTTTCAATAGCATTCTTTATTGGTACTATCTCTGAAGCATATCTACTTCTCATATCCAGCATACCTTGCCTAGAACCAGGAGTAAGGCCATTATTATATAAGTCATCAGCTTGCTTCCTTAAGCTCTCCTCATATCTTTTATACTGAGCATATGTTTCAGGGTCATCAACCTCATCAGCCATAGAAGCAATAGCATTGGCCTGTATATTCATTTGATTATAGGCATCCTCAACATTGTGATATGCCTCACCATATATTTGATATGGCTGTAAATATCTCTCAAAAGAGAATGGTTGGAATGTGCTATTTACAACTAGACTATAATTAGGCATGGTTACCTCCCTTCCTCTTAATAGTTAAATATCCTCCTCTTGATTTCTTAGATTTCTTGGAGCTTTCCTCAGCTCTCTTTCTTGCAGTTCTTATGTCACTTAGATACTCACTCCAAGTATCATCATCCCATTCTTCAGGTCTCATTGTACTACTTAAAGTACCAAAGGCACCTGATTGAAGAAGTCTATCTCTGTCAGCTCTATTATACTCATCAATTCCTATATTACCAAGACTAGTAAATAGATTACTAAAGTTAGCTGATATGGAGTTATTCCTAGCTGCGTCTATAGCATTTCTCATAGCCATAGCTTGTGCTACTCCACTTAATCTAGCTGAGGCTGCTCTTGAGTAAGCTTCCTGATTAGCCATAGCTGCCTTAAGTCCTTGTTCAGCGTTAAACATATTAGTGCCTCTATTGAAGTTCTCAACAGCTTGTCTATTCGCGAAATTATACTCAGCAGCTTGTCTAGCAAGTTCTCCCAGCTTTGTTTGGGAATTATAGTCAGCAGCTAATAAACCTGCTATAGCAGAACCTCTATTACCAGCTGATTGGCCTGTTATAGCTCTTCTTGTAGCAGCTGTATTGGCATTAAGCTTATTTATATAATAGTCTCTGTCAAGTGGATTATAAGTCAAGTAATTACCTATAGGAGTAGCTTCTACTGGCATATATTTTCCAGCATTTTTAGAAGCCTCAAGTACAGCGTCAGCACTACTGTAATCAGGTTTGCTTAACAGACCATGTGTAAGTCCTATAGCACTTCCCAATACAGGAGCATATCTTAACCAAGTAGCATAATTCTGTTCTTTGTCACTGCCTTCATTACCTTTCTTATCATGCATCTCACTTAGTGTAGGAAGTCCCTTTATAGATAAATCAGCATTATTCAGAGAATCCTGAAGTGTAGGTATAACAGAGTCATCAAGACCTATTGAAATAGGTGCTCTGTAATCACTTAATGCCCGCACTCCAAACCTATGCATATCACTAAGCTTTTGGTCATACATACCAGCTAACATCTGGTCAACCGTAGGATTCTCAGTATTCTTTGAAAAGTATGTTGGAGCGAAATCTTTATTCCAGTATTTATTGAGTAACGTATCATAATTATCTCTTACCCATTGTTTAAATCTATTATCATTATATATATCAGCGTATCTCTTTTTCTTGGTATCAAAAAGCTTTGTACCATTATAAGAGAAATCATCCCAGTCGTTGTATACCTGTGAACCCTTACTTACACCAGTATTTCCGACATAACCATAAGGATTTTCTTGGTCTAGCAATACATTAGGATCTGGACCTGGACCAGCAAACAGCCTTCCTAATTTACCTCCTTTAGCATATTTACGCATCTTTCTTTCATTATCTTTTTGCCTAAGTGATTCCTGCTCCATGGCTAACTTAGCCATAATGTCCTGTAATCCTCTTTGGCTTATTGGATCATTGGGTCTCTCTTCACTTTCTTTTTGGGCATTCTTAGCCAAATCAGCAAAGGTAGTACCACTTAGTTTATACTTCCTTTTCACTTCTTTAGGAGCCTTAATCCTATTACTATAAACATAGTCATTGAAGATTACTTCTCCCTCTTCAACTAAATTTGGAACACCCTGGTTATCAACTCCAAACTGTATTCCCTCATAGGGGTTCTGCTCATGTGTGCCCCCTTCATTTATTTCAGTTACTCCATTGGAGAATACCCCACCATGAGTGAATAAGAGTCCTCCATCAGCATGCCACTTACTTGCATTTCTGGCAAAGTTAGCTTTCTTAACCATAGCTGGACTATAGTTTTCTTTATTAGCTAATACCTGTGAAGCAAATGCCTGTACTGATTTACCATGCTTCTTTGCGGCAGCAGTAAATGTACCTCTTTTGCTTGGTTTAATATGTATTCCTCCTCCCCCTGCAAAAGTATTTCCAAAAGGAGACATTGGTCCTGTATATCTCATAGTTATTGGTCCTCCATAAGCTACCTCATTTATAAGAGTGCTCTGTACTTGATTACCTAATATATTATTACTTGAATTAGCTACATTAGCTGTCGCTGTTTGTAGTGCAAGTTGCTTAGCGGCTTGAAGCTCATTATATTTCTTATTCAGTTTACCCTTGGCAAATGTTCCAGCTTTACCTATATCACCTTTATTAAAGATATTAGTCTTTACATTGGTATCATAGTCTTCCATAAGAGCATCAGTGCTATCACTGCTAAATGAAGCATTCTTAAGTGCATCATTGGACTTATTAACCTCATTTATCCTCTCTTGGTTAAAACTTGTTCCAAATAATCTATTAACAGTTCCACCTACTACTCCAGAAGCCGCTGATACTATACCTCCCAATACAGGATTAACAGTACTAAGTGCACCTCCTACAGTAGAACCAATACTATTAATAGCACTACCAGCTCCTGAATTAAGTCCTCCACTGAGTGCTCCATATCCTATTTGCCCCACAGCACTGCCTATGGCACCTATGGGAGATCCTCCCCCAGCACCTAGAATACCTAGACCACCCTTAGCTCCAGAAGTTGCTCCTCCTGGACTAGGCAAATTTACTTCTCCTAATGAAGGGTTATAATCAGTCAGACTCTGTACTCCAATATTTTTGAGAAAATCTGTTGTAGAACCTCCATTGTCATATCTGTTATAAGGTCTTAACCATCTCTCTGTCTTTCTTTTCATTGCATCAACATATTTTATTTGCAAAGATAAAAATAATATTTAATCTACACAACTAACTTAATAAAAAATAATATAGGAGATAAACATGACATTTATCTCCTATACATTAATAATATTAATCAGTAAAATAATGAAGTGCTATATTATGTATCCAGTTCTGTAGAGCTACATTATCTTCCTTTATTACAGGCCCTGTAAGTTTAATATAACACCAAGGATTTCTTATTCTATCTTTTATTCCTTTACCCTTGTTATCTCTTAAATTATTAACCCTCCAAGTCCTGAATTTTTTCTTTAGACTAGAAGGCCTACCATATAGTTGATTTAATGATATATCCCCACTATCTTGGTACTCATTCCATATCCTTACCTTAGAGAAAGGACAATCATTATTAGCTTTCTTATATACACTCTCAGGATTATCAGGCATAGGTAATTCCATCTCATCACCCTTAAATTCAAGGACATCAAATATCTTGTCCAGCATAGGTTCTGGATTAGCTACTAAAGTAATGGAGTACTCATAAGGAGGAAGAGAATAGTCATAGTTTCCCAGATACCTACCATAAGATTTATCATCTCCTCCCTCAAGTTCACTGAATTTTATATTACCAGTGATATTATCTGTCCATATAGCTATATTCAAGTCATCAACTGTAGTTATATAAGGAGTATGCCTATAGTCTACAAAAGAAGTAAATTGCCCTAGTTGCTCTGAGTAAACAAGAGCTTCCGAATCCCTCATAAACAATACTTCTCCATTAGTTCTATCATAACCAGACAAGAATGAATTCCTGTTATTTGGACTCCATGTATTATCATCTATATTAAGATTAGACCATCCTATAAATCCAGTGTTTGATGATATACTGGATATTGAGTCACTCAACTTATAAATACCTTTAGTCGCACTGTCAATGAAATATAGGGTATTCATCCCGTTTACTATAGACCATTTATTATTACAGCCTACTATATCAGAAATATATCTCTTGCCATTCACCAGTCCACTATTAGCTATTTCCACTGGAACTCCACTGGTAGTACTTATCTGAGTTTGCTCATTATATAATATTACTGAAATACCATGTTCCTGGAATACATATAGATTATTTCCCAACCTATTTATTGAGGTTACCCTTCCTTTATTACCATCCAAATCCAATGAGGAAATAGTATTTATCTTCATCCAAGTATCTATAGGTTCCCCAATAGTTTTATTAAGTGACCAATAGATAGTAGTTGGAAAAAGGTTATTCTTTATTAAATCCTCCTCAAGGTACTGTTGTGCAATAAAATCCTGAGATTGATTATATACCTCATTATATAAATCAAAGTTAGTAGGCCTAGTGGTAGTATTATCCAATTTACCTCTATTTCTATCAGTTCTCGCTTGGATATTATTATAAGTTTCTAGCATAAAAGAACCTACCTCCACTACACTGTTTTTATCTTCTTCAGTAAAGGGGTAAGTCTTAAGACAATCCCATCTTTGAAAATAAGTATCTCCAGAAAGGTATAAGGCAAATCTAGGGCATCCAGTATCACTTATATCTATTTGGGAGCTGGTACTGATTACATTCCATCTTAATGCACTTAATCCATGCTGGTCATAAGCTATTTCATCGGGATTTTCACCTTCTCCTTTTCTTTGTAACCCATATATATCAGCAGCTTGAAGGTCTTCAAAGACATCAATCACATATAGTAAAGGAAGATTCTTCATATTACTAGGAGCTATTAGACTCAGTTCCTTATTATCTATCTCAAAAGAATCTGGATTACTTGAGACATTTATGACTATAGAACCTTGACTAAATTCTCTGCTTCCTTCATAGAATTCTCCTACAAAGCATGTACCACCAATCAAAATAGGAACTGGAGATATTACCTTACCAGTTATAGTCAGTATCAGGTCACCTTCATTTGTGCTGATAACCTCTCCTGTTTCCAAGTCATCTAAATAAGTATAACTTGGGGAGGAATCTACTATTTCCACCTGTACATGCCATATATTATAAAGATTTGAAGATTGTCCACCACCAATTTCTACCTTCTGCCAAATAAGATACTCTCCCTCAGTTTTGGGTAAATCATCTGACGTTACAATACCAACAGCTAACTCAAAACCCTTTCCCTTAGTATTATCTAATGCCTTCTGGATATCATAGGCCATTGTAAGTCCAGTATTAGAGAGACTACGATTGAGCATTATTGTAGTAGGCTGATTATCCATATCATAAGTAGAATAAGTAAATGAGGGGAGAGTAGTATAAGTATCTACTCCAGGGGAAGTGTCTTTCTTTATAGGCAAACTAGTTACTATATGTGGAATACTTTTAGTCTTTATAGGCACAGGTTCCACTCCATATACATAGTCTCTTGCTATAGCTGTAGCTCCCTCAAAACCATACACTATTTGGGGACCATTTACATCTTGAAGTACTATAGGGTAACCACCATTTTCAACAAAAGCAGTAGACTCAGTATTTGCTGCATTCTCTTCATCTCTCTTAAAGAGATTATACACCATCACAGTATCTATATTACCCATGTAAACCCTGGAATCTACACTTATGGCAGTAGCCTCATTACTATTGTATACTCTAAGGTCTAGAGGTTCTATCTTACTTCCATCATTATTCTCACTTATATCAGATAGATTAAAATACTTTCCATTTTTAAAATAGGAAGTAAAGTAAGAATATTTTAGATTAGCGAATATCTTATGATCCAGTACAGCTGTTTGAGCTTTCTCAGTATTGTCTATATTCCTGTCATTATTGAGTGAGCCTTGTCTATGCCACATATATGTAATATACCCAGCTTGAAAGTCTCTGTAGGGAAGAAAAGGGAAATCCTGAAATTTAATACATCCTCCTTTTGTATCACCCCTTATACCATCCTTCCATAGAGGTCTAGACCTGAGCCAATCTTGGTCATAGTTTATATTATCTCCACTTATAGGTATATTCAATACTCCTGGGGAATCTAGGTCTGCTTGAGCGGAGGAAGTCTGTACTATATAACTAGAATTATATGAGGTAAAAGGAACTACTCCAACTATTCTAACTTGAAATTTACCTTCTAATCCAGGAATAGTGTTATCATTAATATCTGGAGAATAAATGTCTATTATATTCTGGTCTATATAATAGTTAGTAGTATTTAATTCCCATGAGAAAAGATTCTTTAGGCTATCAGATAGACTACTATACTGGTCCATTGGATAAGAAGCTACACACCCTACAGAGTTCTGTATCTCAGCATTCTCATTAGCCCTTATAACTAATGTATTTTGTAAGGTCATACCTGCTGTAAAAGCAGGAATAAGACTTCTATTATTAGTATTTACAAGATCAATAGTGTCATATCCATTAGTTTCTCCCATAGGCCTAAAAGACCATGATGATACACCATAGGGTAAGTTAGAAGACCTCTGTCTTATATTGTATAAAGTAGGATTTACTATTCCCTGTAACCTCACCCTGTTATGTCCTATAGCAGGTTCTGCCATAACAGCTCTTACAGCTATGTAATTAGACAAGTCTGGGGGATTTCCCTCCCAAATATCATCAGACTTAAGCTCTATGGTAGCCTGTGGAATAGTGATTGTATTATCATCAAAATTTACATGAGGTCTCCCTATAGGTTCATAACTATAAGTATTGTGACCCAGGGAATCACTATGTAAACATATAGGTATCACAGGTGTCCAATCAAGAGTTTTTCTTTGAAATTGCAACCCAAATAAGTAGCTATTTCCTTCTTTAAAACCCTTAATTGACTGATTGTCTAAATCAAGATTACTCTCATATGGATATATACCATCAGGAGCATAATAAGGGACTTTCTTATTGAAAGTAGCAATAGGTAATCCAACTTCCTGGAATCTATTTAAAATATTCTTTAACTGGCCTGAATCTTCACCTATCAATTCAACATTACCTATAAACAGTCTACCATCCTTTTGCTCAAAAGTACTAGGGGAAATAGGCTCTGAGGTTTTATATAATATCTCTGTAGGATCTATGGTTTCCTGTGCTGTTCCTGTATCAACTACCTTGTAGTTTCCAGCTCCACTACTTATTGATACCTCTTTTACTAAATAGGCAGCCACATCCCCATTTATAGAAGTTCTTTGTGTACTGTAAATTCTTAGATTATCAAAATATTTAGATAACTCTTCAGAAACATTTATACTAAGAATAAAACTGTTAGCTACTGTCTTATCAGCTACTTCTCCCCTGTTTTTAGGAGACATATAGTACAGTGAAGATTCCCATATTATATTAGTCTCAGCACCATACTTTTTATAAGCTGTAATATAATATTGTATAGTACCCGCTGGAAAAGAGCCTGTCCCATAATCCTTCTGTATAAATACAGATAAGGGTTCTGAGGAGAACATGGCCTTGGAGTCTATATTATTTATACTTGTATAGGGAGTGTTATATCTTCTTGTGCTTTGCTGTTTAGGTTGAATATTAGGATCAAGTATATTCAGTTTCCTGAATTGGTTCTTTCCATCAACCCAATACACATTTATAATATCCTCAGTCTCATAGTACATAGTAGCTTCTATAGGATTATCCACACTGAAATTGAAATCTCCAGCAGCTAATATCACTACTTCCTTGGTGTTTAAGTCAAGTCTATATATTCTATCCTCAACCCCATTTCCAGAGTCCTTAAAGTAAGGACTATCACAAGAGAACACCACTATATATTGGTTAACACTAGCTATTCCTATAGGAGTTCCTCCTACTATTTGGTCAGAAGAATATCCATCAGGGATAACCAATGATATATCAAGAGGTTTATCACCTCTTATATTGGTTATTCCTAATAATGATGAGTCCTTAGACCCAGTAATACGGATATTCCTGTTTTCAAAGGAATATTGGTTATTAAAGACAAAAGGGTCAGAGTCTTTGCTCATCCCCTTTATAGTCCAAGTAGTTATCTTCTGTTTCATATTAATGCAACTTTATGTATTCCCTACTTCCCATGTTTCTGAATCCTCTATCAAAATGGGTATTCTTGGGAATTAGATTATTATACATTCTAGTGAATGCTTCCATCTCTGAAACACTGGGAATAATAAACTCATTATTACATTGTCCAGCCTTAAATGTATACTCTTGCTGAGTATTCTGTAGTACAGCTGGAGTTATCTTTCCCATATCAAAAAGAATAGTAAACCATTCCTTTTTTATATATAATTCCAAGGTCTTTAGAAATATAGGATTATCAGGAAGAAGAGGTAATCCATCCTTGTCAACTGGAATAGCTTTATAGCTTATTTCCACTCTTCCTTTTTTAAAGGAAGTGTAGATTACCCTTCCCTGCACTTTAAAGGTTAATTCACCTCTATAGTCCTCATAAGTACCATTGAAATTATCAGTCATCTGTCTCATGCATACACCACTATTGCAGTCTCTCACCTGGTTTATTGACACCAAGTCACATGGCAACAATCCCCTGTAGTCATCTATATCAACTACCTCATATTTATCTTCATAAGTCTGTGGTATTCCCATGCAAGCTATAAAGTCTAAAGTGTACTGAATAGCAGCTTCAAGATTTAAATCCTGAAGTAGAGGATGTCGAAGTACTCTTGATAGTACTTCCCTAAGATTTATATAATTAAACTCTGAAACCATAATTATTTGCCATAATAAAATTTCTTTCCACTATTATTCCACCATCTCTGTATATCAGGAGTGTTACTCTCTCATTGTCAAGTCATCCCACATAAGTTCTTCCTCCTTCCAGATTGAAGAGCATCAACAAGACCTAATTTTATATTTCTCTTAAGCTTTGCCTTTAACTCCTTGTTGAACACAAATTCATAATACGATTTATTAGGATAATTAGCTTTTACTTTATCATAGTGTATCTTGTAAATCTCCTTCTCCTCAAGTCTTATAAGTCTTCTATCCTCATAAGCTTTCTTATCCTCATACCATAATCTCAAGGTATTTTCCCAGTCTACAGGAAGATTAGACCTCACTTTCCCAGAGTCATCTATCCACACATTGCCTTGATTTTTTCTTAGTTCTACTATACCCATTCTACAGGGTAGTTTTACATCATGGCCTAAAACTATCTCATTAGCTAAATGATTATTTATCCTCCTTATTATAGAGAAATATTGAGACTCACTGAGGATATATTTCTTCTCTTTAGGTTTCTTTTTTCTATATGATTTATAGGCATCATATACACCTAGAGAGCCTCTTATTTTATGTATTCTGTGTTCAGAAATCTTTCTTATTCTCTTCTTGAATTCTATAAAACTATCCATTTCCTCCCTCTATTTGTTTCTGTACATCAGATTTCATGTTCCTTCTTATATACCCCATCATATCTGACAAGTCATCATCAGCATTATTTTGTGGGTCCTCTGGAGCATACTCAGGACCTCTAAGTTCTTGTACAATTAATTGAATCAACTGATTGACAAAATTATCTTCAATAGGAAACTCAGAGTCAAGGATATCACAAGTCTTATCTCCTTCACAAGCTAGTTTAATAGCTTCTTCAGGGTCTTCAAAGATAGCTGAGAATTTCATCTTTTTCATGTATAAGAACTGAGGATTTGAAGACTTGAAATATAAATAACTATCAGGTCCTAAAGAACAATAGATGATATTACCCATCCACTTATTATGTCCAACATACCTCATTCTATCTCTTGTAATCAACGCTATATCCCCCTGATAAAAATCTATTGGATAAACTCTTGGGGAACCTATAGTCATGAATACTGGAATTTTCTCCTTACTTCTTAGGTATGAGCCTCCTTCACAAGGTTCTCCAGCTATTGCTGGAACCTCTATTAAATCTAAACAAAGTGTCTGGTAATTCCCTTCTGAGACATACTTCCTTAGGCTACTTGAATACTCTCTTTTAAGTATCATTGCCCTAAACTTATTTGCCAGGAAGATAATGTGATCCTCAGTATAATAGGAATCATCACTGGACATCTTCAGTTCATCAAGAATCATGAATACTAACTGTCTATATGTCATAATAAATTAACTTTTAATCAATAAAACAAGACCTTGTGCAAAGATAGAGAATATCTATCATTTACACAAGGTCATAAGAATTTTATTATAGACTAGCTAACCTTATTACTCCTTCTTCATCCTGCCTTATTATAGTGTTTTCAGTAATTCTTGGAATTGTATTCAATGATTGATTAAATACAGTGTTACACTTATATTCAGGATAGGGGATTAAACAAGATGTACCAAATAGCTTATATAGTACACTGGTCAAGGTCTTATAGTCATCATCTGTAACAAAAGAACTCAAATTTCCATTGAGGAGTTCCTCAATAAACAACAGAATTACCAGTTTAGCTACTTCCTTGTAACTTTTATACCCAAATATGGATAAAGCATGGAAATAATTCTGCAAACCAGTGAACCCTAATTCAGTTAATTTATCCATGGCATCCACAAGAAGTTATAGTAGTTTTACATGGGTTATTGAGGTTCTTGAAATAGTTATTCCATATATTGATAGCTTCAGCATAATGGCAAGTCTTAAGGCTTAATTCAAGAGCTTTAAACCTAAGATATCTGTCAAGGAAATTCTTTGGAATATCACATACCCTTAAGACTTCCTTCATTGTGCACATCATGGATCTATAATATGGATATAGATTAGCCACCACACCCATAGTGAACTGATTATCCATACCACAAGGAGTATCAGGAGAGGGAATCCCCTTCACTGTGACATAGACAAAAAACAGTGTCTCCTCAAGTGGTACACCTAAAGTGGTTCTGTTAAGTTCTAACCTAATGGTCTTTTTACCTCCAGGGTCATTGTCATCTGATTCAGGATTTATCATCGGGTTAAACTTATCCTTATATTGTGAACAGATGGTCTCAGTGGTCACTGGGGTGTCAGCTCCCTCAACAGTATAGCTAAACACAGGGTTTCCACTAGGACCATTAGACATATATGTATCCTGTGTATCCACTATAACTGAATCTATATAGACATTGTCATAATATGGTAAAGTGGACACTGAGGCATCTATTATAAGGTACTTGTCAGTAACCCTCAACTCATTGAATTTTATCATATGCTTCAGTTTTAAGTAAATAAAAAAGGGGAGCTAGTGCTCCCCTTAATATTCTAACTCTTTAAAGAGTATCTATCTGCAACTCATCAGGAAGCAACGCATTAACCTTAGCTATAAGGGCATTCATGTCAGTGTGACTTCCATCATTCTCACATACTATAGTGATATCCTTTTCAGACTTCTGTACACTCTCATTACTACCAGTGGAAGCATAGTGGATATCCAAGGTATCATACTCCTTATCAGGGTCAACCAGATAAGTGGTCTTTATGATATTAGGATAACCCATCATTCTATACACATCACCTCTAGCACCCATGCAGAAGTATTCAAGGTCAGCTATATTCTTTCCATTGATTACAGCATCTCCAAACTCTACTTCAGAATCATAGTCATCAGTACCTACTGGAGTAGCACCACTAGGAGTAGCTTGACCCCAAATAAATTCATCACCATCTACAGTAATAGACTTGAATTGTACATCAAAGGGAATAAATCCTTGAGGCATCATTCCTCTTTCCCAAGCTTGCTCTACCTCTTCTACTATAATGCCAGTGTAAGTACCAGTAAGAGCACTTTCCTTAGTTTCCTCAGTAAGCTCTGTGGGAGTGCCAGAAGCATCAAGATATACAGTAATCAGCTTATTCCACTTATCAGCTTTTACATTCTTAAAGAGAGATACAGCCAATGCCTTATAGAGGTCAGAAGCTGTCATGCCATTTGTTGCTGTAGCAGAAGCATATTTCTGATATTGGTCTTCCTCACTAAAGCCAATATATTGCCTAAAAGCAACCCTGATTATGTACTCTTGCCCAGCCACTGGGGTATCACTTACAGTGTTATCCAGGGTGATAAGCACTCTCTTGAGCTTGTGAGCCATCTCATCAGAGGCAGTAGCTTTAATACTCATTACCTTATTTACCTTAATAAGGTCACTTCTTACTATACCTCCAGGAGACATATACTGGAAGTACATATGTGTCTTGGCTGTGTCTCCCTTGGGGAGAATGGTACCAGCAGCATCAGAAGCTAAAAGATTAGTACCACTTCCAAGTTTCTTGGCAAAGTAAAAATGCCTAACTTGATTAATAGTTTGTCCCATAATTAATATTAATTATAAAGTTATTTTATGATCTGTTTATTTGAGCTTTACTTACTAAAGCAAGTCTTACAGCTCTTTCCAGTATTAATCTGTGCATAGCTGGATTAAGTTCACATCCACTTATGGAGGTCTCATTATTTATTGATAGATTATCAGGGAGTTCTTCCAGTATTATAGGTTTTGGCTTTGATAAATATCTTACCTTATAACCTTCTATAGAATAAGGGGTGATTATCTCCACTATATTACCCTCAATATCAAGCCTCAAAGCTCTTCTTACAGAGGGTCCCCTAAATGGATTTTCCATAATTCTGTAGTACTCATCCTGTGTTATTGGTGTTACGAGTATCTCCTTTCCATTATTACATCCAGAGTCTTCTCCATTGAGTTTAACTGACTCATAGGTAATAAACCATACATCATCTGGAAGTTTATAGAAAATAGAGTTACTTGATAAGCCAATATCTTCCTTAAGTTTATCAACAATAATCTTAGTGAATACTAGAGGAGCCAAATATCTTCTTACCTCTTCAGTATTCTCAAATCCTTCTCCATAAGGGTTCTTCCCACTATATATTTCCTTGACAATCTCCTCTTGAGCTTTAGTAAGGAATACTGACTTCTCATATTCATCAAAACTCCTTATATCAGTGTTTCCAAATCCCTGTTTTAAGAGATGGGTTTGAAGAAGAGAGTCAAATTCATTTGAAAACTCCTCGGGTGTCATAATTATCTACTTTGTGCTACAATACCCTTTTCAGTTTCACTTTGGACTCCCAAAGCTAATTGAGAAGATAAATCCCCTGTATAAGCTGCCTTTGCCAGCTCAACTGCTCTCTGTAAAATCTCATGGTGTATTTCAGGGTCAAGCAAACAAGTCTGCTCTTCTGTTTTACCACCAATAGAAAGTCCTGATTCCTCTAAATCCTCAAGGATTATAGGAGAAGGCCTCTTTATGTATCTTATTTTATAGGATTCATTCTCAGAGTTTACAGTATCATTAGGGCCTATAATGATTTCAGCTTTAGTATTGTCAGTTCCTATTAAATCAGTAGAAGTCCCTATTACCCTCCAAGCTTGCCACTTTATGGGATACTTATAGGGTTTTGACATTACCCTTGAGAGGTCAAGATAGCTGATAGGAACTATGGTAAGAACTATATTCTTACTAGACCTTGTAACTATAATAGTCTCATTGAGTACCATTAGGGCATCACCTACAAATGGAACAAGGAAAGTTTTATATCCCAAAGCTCCCTCAGCACCCTGCTCTACTTTAAAACTATCATAAGCTGTAAGCATCGAAAAATCTATTTGTCTCTTAGCACTATCATCATATCCTTCTTGAAATTTATTCCCTTTAGGATTAAAATATGCTTTGACTATTTCATCTTGTGCCTTAGTAAGAAACACTGATTTCTCATACTCATTAAGACCAGGAGCAGCATTACTCATTATATTATTATAGAGAATATCAAACTCATTACTAAACTCCTGTGTAGTCATACTATTTTATTGTTTTAATTTAGCCTCAAGACTAAGTTTTAACTCTTGATGTTTAGGCATATTAAGGTATTTAGCCGCAAAGTTCAATGTAGGCTCTTCATTGTCCTCACATAAAGGAGTACCATCTGATTTAAGATAGAGCATTCCTCCCCTATTGCTTATAAGACCTTCTTCAACAGCCTTCTTTATGAGAACCTTAGTGTTTAACATGGGGTCTGTAACTACTTTTACAAAGAGCTTTGAGTCAGCCTGAATCAATTTACCTACTTTATCTTGTAAGAATTCTATCTTAGAAGTTTTAGCTACAGGTCTACCATCAATAGTCTCTATAATAGTCCTAAGAATATCAGGATTCTCTTGGATTTTACCAAATTCCATATAAGCTTGCATAGTAGCTGAAAGCTTCTTCTTAGAGGCTTTAGACTCTTCATTTTCATGAATTATAACAAACTGATAAGTAGCTTTAGGATGGTCTTCTACCTCCTGAAGAGAAGGTGCTATATAGTCTCTATTGGCTAATAGAACTTTGTATTTAATATAGTCTTCAGGATTAGATAAATCTAAGTAGTTATCCTGCTTTGTGAGTCTCACCATAAAGTTATCCCAATAATTATCTACTTTATTATATATGGATAACGCATTATACTCAAGACCCATAACCTCCTCAAGATATGCTTTCTCAGAGTTAGTTAAAACATTAACATATGCTCCAGAACTAAGTCTTGGCACTGTAAACCACCTAACAGCACTCTCAGCCATTCCTCCATAGAGAAGATGCTTTGGATTAGTAACTAACCCAGTCTCTTTAGGTAAGTGTTTTACTATTATTCTCTCTTTCCTTAAACAGCATACAAGGTCACTATCCTCAGATTCATCCCTTTTCTCTTTTCTTCTTGTCTTTTTTATCACTTTAGGTTCTACTCTTTGCATAGCCTGTTCCTCCATTATAGAGGAATCATCCAATACCATTTTTTCTACCTTTTCCATATTTATTTCTCCCTTAATAATTAAAATAAACCATTTAAAGAAAAAAAGGAGTAGGAGCTTTCCTCCTACTCCTTCTATATTAACCCTGCAATATAGCAGGTATTAATGAAAGTGTTCTTGTTGGGTCTAACACACATACACCAAGTGTTGCCATTTTATGAACTGTAGCTGAGTCTTCATCGTAACTCATATGTGGGTTACCCATCTGCCCTGTAAACGGATTTCTTAAGCCCCACTGATAACTACGTAATTCATTCTCTCCCTTGATTCTACACTTGAATATATTAGGCTGATCCATAGTGCCTATATACCAAATATCATATCTATAGGAGAATGCTGGACCTCCATTAGGATGGAGTATCTTATTTCTTACTGGATCATCATAAAATGGATCGACATCCAGTTTTACAGTTACTCCATTAGGAGCCTTAAATTGAACAAATTGGAATCCAGCACTAAGAGCATTATCATGTAATTGTGATTGGGTTTTATCTACTACATGCAGATAGTCATTATTCATCACAAAAGTGGTCCATCCACTAATAGTCTGCAATACCGCTTTATGGAATTGCATAGCTCCTCTTTCACCAGTCTTAATTACAAATACCCTATCATTCATGTCAAGCTTAGATGCTGACAGCTCATAAAGGGCATCCTCAAGAAGCTTAAGAGAGAACTTATTATAGTACATAGTATTAGCAACTTCGGTTTGTTCAAATATTCCTGCACCTGTCTTTATCACATTGCCACTCTTACCGAAGTTCATGTATTCTCCATTACTATTCCTGTTGGAAGTACCAAATGCCTCTACATTATTCTTATACTCAGAGAATTGAAGCTCCAACTCCCAGTCCACATAATGCATCCACATATTAGCGGTATCCTTAACTTGCTTACCAGTCTCATCCCTTCTTACCATGGGAATACCGAAAGCAAGCTTTCTACCAAGTTTATTACCCCATACTTTGTGGTGAATCCTAATAGTAGACCACTCATTTCTCATGGAAACAGGGGTACTAAATCTAATGTCACCTACCTTACGAGAGCCTTCACGCTCTACAGGGGCAAATTCAATAGAGAATCTTTCACCAGCAAGAAGTCTTTCAGATGGAATACCCTGAGTTAAACCACCCATAGTTTCACACTTATAACAAGCATTGGAACCTTCCATTCTAGCATTCTCAGTAATTCTAATAGGGTAAACCTGATTAAGGTTACCAACTATTACTTCTCCATAGGCAAACCAATCCTCGGGGAATACTAAATAAAAGGGAGAAGTTCCAACACCAACATTAGGACTTCCTGCTTCTACTACAGTTCCATTCTCATCTCTTGCCTCAATAAGAGGAATATTTCGCCTAGAGGAACCGATGACATCCCAATAATATTCATCATCCGTTTCAAATTCTTTAACGGGAAATTGGCTAAGGAATGTATCAAGAGTCTTTCCTCTGTGATAGGCGAGAAGTTGTACCATAAGGTTTGTAGCTTTCTGAGGAGCCAATTGGAAGATATGACCCAAGTGATTATCACTAGTCAACAATTCTGTTACCCTAAAGGCTTTTTATCCTTTAGTTCTTACACTTTACCATTGTGTAAGTTCAGCATACATTTTCATACTTGTCAGTATGTTGGGCACTCTTGGAAGAATTATATTCTATGTTATTATATATGCAAGCTTTTCTGAAAGTAGTATAATTCATATTAAGAGATTTAGCTGCTTTTCTTAAGGATTTACACTCCTGAATAGCTTTAAGAAGAATATTCTTATCAACCTTATTAAATTTCTCTTCTTCTCTATATCTCTCTTTAATCTCTACTCCAGCATTTCTAAGTTCTGTAGTTATAATATATCTTGTAACCTCGAACTTCCTAGCTATTTCACTTAAAGTAAAACCCTGATTTTTGTAAAGGTCTACTAAGGTTGAAATGCTTAATGCCTTTCTTTTGAACTTAGGAGTTTTACCTCCTATGCTTACATTATAACCCTTGGATTTATTTGTAGAATCATATAAATCTATATAGTACATTTCTCTATAATCTATAACATCTATATTACAGATTTCTAAAGTCTCTACATAGAACTTATCTACCCCATACTTCCTCATAGCTCTGTTAATAACTTGGTCTCCATATTTAGCGTGTCTAAGATGCTCTTTCCATCTTGTATCCACACTTACTTTAGTTTGCCCTATGTAGACTTTACTATTAACAGTGTTTCTAATGATGTAAATAAATCCATTCATAGTTTCATCTTCTATGCGTTACACTGTCTTTATGTATTACCATAAAAGATTAGCTCGGTATTACCCTAGGCTTTAACTTTGGAGGGCTTCACCGATTTTACCCAATTTTACAAGGGCTTAACTTGTGAGTCAACCCTTCCAATGTTGGAACTCCAACATTTGAAGTCTACCAAGTTTTCCTGCCATAATTAGTTATATTACATTAAACAATACTTATCTATACATCAAGAGACCAGCCTTTACCAGAGTAGGACTCGGGATCATCATCAGTATCACCCATAAAGGTAGGATTTCCCTTTGGTACATTAGTATTCCTTAATGTATGTTCCAACTCTCTGAGGCTATTCTTGACTTCTTTTCTAACTTTTCCTTTGACAAGCATATCAAGGTTCTTAAAACCATTAGTAAGAGTAAAAATCACTCCAAGTTTCTTTCTGAACTCAACAGGATTATCTACTTCATACTTTTGGATAGCTGTAAGATATTCACCATCTTCAGTCTTATAAACTGGCTTGGCTATGCTATCATAGGCTCTTTGTCTTGTAGCTCTATCCATTGTAATGCCATCAAAGATTTCTTTATCCTCAAGCATTTGCTTTTTAAGAGAAAGAGCTTCTTTTTTCAGTCTTTCCTTATCAGCATCAGCTTCTTCTTTTCCTTCCTTGATTAGTTCATTGTACTTTGACTCAAAGAAATCCTTGTTGCTCTTATAAGCATCCTTGGCATCTTCAATGTCTGAGCCACTGTCAAAGGATTTTTTAACTTCCCTGGAAGCTCTTTCTTTAGAGAATCCCCTATTTAGAAGATCCTGATATATAAGTTGTTTTCTGAGGGTCTCTCCTTTTTCTGACTCATCCTTTATATTATCTTCAGTAATTTGGTCAAGATACCCTAAAACATTCTCATATTGCCTAATTTCATCAGGCTCTAAATTAGCTTCCAAAGCAGCTGAAATTCTCTTTTGTCTATCATCCAATCTTGCTTCGGCTTGTCTCTCAATAGCTTTGGCAAAATCCTCTGAAGACTTTATACTTTTAACAAAATCATCATCAAGGTCAGGGAGGATACCATCTTCTACTAAGGCATTGGCAATGGAATTGTAGAAGTTAGAGTTGGGAGAAGAACCACCACCTTTATGTGAAGTGGTATCCTCTGTTCCCTTTTCTTCTTTATCATCATCACTACCTACGCTCTCTGGTTCAAATAAATCCTCAGGATCTACATGTTCCTCAGTAGTTGGTTTTTCTTTCTTCTCTTTTTCCCCTTTTTCTTCTTTTTCTTCAGCAGGAGGGGTATCCTGCTCTTCATTGTCAAATAAGCTTAGAGTATCAATCTCATCACCTGACAATATAAAACTATCATTCAGTTCTTCCATAATTATCTTCTCCTACAAGTAATTAACTCTGCAAAGTTAGTGACAATTTGAAATATAGACAAGATATTAAATTGAATGTTTATTGAGCTATAAACAAGTACCTTATTTACTGCTCCCTATTATACAAAAGAAGGGATGTAGATTACTACATCCCTACTTGAACCTATTACACTTCCTTGAAGTATTTATATACTTTGGAGCTTCCTTTGTAATCATCATCCTTGAACCAGAAGTTTACTGCTGATTCAATTATCTTTGTATCAATGTTGTCTCCAAACCATTCTTTCATTAAACTGTAATAGTCATGATACTGGGCATTAATGGCTATGTAGACATCAGCTATTGTAGCACTTGATGGAATAATTCCCCTATATCTATCATAAACCTCTTTTGCCTTGTTCATATCAAACTTCTCACCAAACATTTTTCTGCCATTGTGAGTGTGATACATATGGGCTACTATCTGCCTTGCAGATGACTCATCAAAATGACCTAATGTTGCTCCTTCATCTCCAGAAAGCATCATTCTGAATAACTTTTCTTTGTCAGAAGTATCAAGCTCATCCAATATATCTGCAAGTTGACCGTCACTATGCCTGTTTACATAATAGTCATCCTCATACTGAGGGTATCTTCCCATAGCATCCCTGGAATATCTTCCTCTGAGGGCACCTTTCATTCTTAAGGCAAACTCTGAGTCAGGTATGTCCCTACCCCTATTCCTAAGATACTCCCTTAATAAATATTCATCCATAACCCTATTCTTTAGAAGTTAATATACTTTTTAATTCGGTAAGGTCCTTTTCATTAAGGACTATATTCTTGTCTATGAATGGTATTCCCATTTCTATCCTGCCTCCACCTATAATCAAGTCCCCAAGTACAGGAACATTCAATCTAAAAGGCTGGGTATTCATTAATGAAGCAGTCATTTCACTGACTATTGCTTCTGCATCTATATTACCATTCTCATCTGCAATGAGGTCCAACATTCCTGTTATACCTCCTACTTTCTTCTTCAATACCCTAGAAGCTATTGGCCTGAAGAAACTTACTACAGGATTGGTTCTAGACATAGTTTCAAGTTGAGTGTCTATGAATTGCTGTAAACCTTCTATAAGTTGTATTTTATTCATCATAAGTTAGCTTTTATAAAGTCCTCATAAGTTACATCAGGGTGTTGTTTACTGTACTCCTTAAATCTGTTGAATAGTTCCATTTCCCTGTTAGTATCATTTATAATTTTAGTCTTGAGCTTCCTTACTAATCTCAACTGTTTGGATAATAGTTCCTTACCCCTTTCAGTTCCTTCAATCCTACCTTTTACAAGATTGAGGATTTCATTTTGCACAGCTATTTGAATTTCAGTATATACTTCTGCATACTCTTGATCCTGAAGTAGTCTTTCTTTCTGTTCATCACTCATAGGAGCAATCTCAGCATCTATCTCATCCCATATCAGCTTTTGAGGCTGTTGATTCTGCATTTGCATCTGCTTTAACTTCTGTTTATAGACCTCCATTCTTCTTATCTGTGCATCAAGGTCATCCAAATTTCCCATCATTGGGTCTCCACCTAGAAATACTTGATTAACTGGATACATAATAGATTCAATTTTTAAGGGGGAGAATGAAAGTTCTCCCCTTATTTTAGATTATTCTTCCACCATAGCAAGAACCACAGCAACCACAAAGTGGGTTATATGTAGTCTCAGTATGAGTAGTTGTACCTACTGTAGGTTCAGCTATAGTCTGAGGTACAAATGTAGAGTTCACATAGTTGACAATCTTATTGTCAGCACAGCATCTTCTTTCAGCTTCAAGGTTAACAGCTGCACAAGCATTAGCTGCCACTCCATTGATTCTCATATCAAGAACCTTAGCTCTCCATGGTTCAACAGCATCAGCAACAGCCTGCTTAGTCTCAAGGGCACTTATTCTCTGTGATAGGGTATCAAAGTTATCCCTTTGTCCCTTATAAAGATCAAAGAAAGCCTGATTCTGCTTTGCATTCATCACATCAAAGCTGTCTCTTGTAGACTTATAAAGACCAAAGTCGGCTTCTACTTGTGACCTGTATAGACTATGGTCTGCATCTATTTGTGACTTCCATAACTGGAATTTCTCATTTACATCAACTTCCCTTGCAGCTCTGGCATTGTTCATAGTGCCTACCTTAAGACCCCACATTTCATTAGTAAGAGCCAAAGCATCACTACATTCCTTTTCCCATGCTTGGAAGGCTGTAGGGGCTGTTCCATTAGCACCACTCATAGTAGTATTAATGTTAACATTCTCAGGTACATTATTACCAAATAAACCAAATCCTCTACCTCTATTTAGTGCTAACAGACCTAGTGCAGTACCTGCGATTCCTAAGCCCAAAGCAGTCCCTCCTACTCCCTTAGAAGCAAAAGGAGTGCCATAAGCACCATACCTTCCATATCTGCCATAGCCATAACCATCACAGCAGTATTTGTCACAGTAATACCCAGCAGGAACTTCCTTTACTGTCTCTTTCTCCTTTTCAATAACTTCCATAGTTTTTGAAATTAATCATCATACTTTACATTAACATTCTCTTGTAAGCAGCTTACATATGCAAAGGTATGTAATTAATTCCAATAAAGGCAACAATACTAATCTATAGAAAACAAAAATGCCTAAGAGATTGACTCTTAGGCACTTATAAAATTTGGAAATTAGTAATGTTTTATCTATGTTTAACGCCAATACTGTCAAGGTGCTTATAATAGACATCTACTATCTTGTTGTAGATATAGGTAATAACATAGGCATCAACTTCATCATTGTCAGCTTGAGGTCTATAACCAATATAGTTCCATATATGATTCTTTACGTGTACAGCTTCATGTACTATACTACTACCATGTTTTGCATCTATCATTACCATAGAAGCTCCATATTGGCTAAGGGTGATAGCTTTTGCTGGAACCTTAAACTCTTCTTCAGGAAGATAAGGCTCCAGTTCTCTCCAATCATCAAATATGATAATTGTCAACTTATATTCAAATATAGGCACTACTAATTTCTTTTTGGTAATCATATTTTATTCCTCACTAGTCCATTCTTTACCCTGATACAGGCATTTTTTGAGAAATAGAAATTATATTATTATTAATTGTATCTTGTTTATCATTAACAACACCTATACCATTATTAATAGCTTGAGTTGTACTTTGAACATGAGTATCAATATTATCCAACCTAGTATTAATATCTCCTGCTGCATTGTTCAACGCTTGTGTATTAGATTGAATATGTGTGTCAATACTATCAAGTTTAGTATTGGATAAATCAACAGCTTCCTTAACTTCCCCAATACTTGCTTTAACACCATCAGTATTTTGATTCATAGTAGTGCCTAACTCAGATATAGTAGTTTTTACTTCATCAAGTTTAGCTTCTACAGTATCAGTATTAAGATTAATAGTATCAGCAGTGATACTTATCTCTGTCTGATTTGATATTATAGTATCAAGCTTCTCCCCTAAGGAAGTTAGAACCTCTTTTATGCTATTAGACTGAGCTTCCATTAGACTTTTTAGAGTCTTAATAGTTCTAATTAGCTCAGAATTTACTCCTCTTATATATGATTCATTCATACTATTTATTCCTATGATCTTTAACAAACTTATCTAAGTCTCTTCTCTTCCATGATAATTCCTTGAAACCTGGTTCTTTAGCACCTCTAGGAAGTTTACCTTCCCTGACATAATTATCAAAGGTAGCCATGCTTATATTTAGATAGCGACAGGCTTCATATTTACTTAGCCTCTTCCCCTTATCAGTAAATCTCTTCAAACTATCTACTATTTCTATAGCTTCTCCCTCAGATATATTTGAATTGCCTGCATCAATATCATCTACTATCTTCAGTAACAAGCTTCTTATGACTCCTAACATATAAATAAAGTATTAAAAACAATGAAATACCTGCAATACTCATAATAAGTACAAATAAGTCTCTATCAGATATATCTATTCCTATATACCAATCATATATGTTGATGATGTCATTAATAGCTATATAATGCAGGAATATTCTATGATATTCACAGAACCTGAATACATAGGAAGAAATATACATGAATACCAATGGTATTAAAGACATTCCTGCTATACTTGCAAGTATAGGTAAATCAATACCTAAATAAGAGGATACTGTATTTACTAAATATGCCAAAGCAATAATCATAGGCATTATCTTTAGTAAATACAGCTCCACTTTATAAAGACTCTTACCTTTTAAGGCTGCCTCCACAACTATATCTTCTTCTATTTTTTGTAATACCAGCTTTTGGTGACATTGGTTTTGGTCTTCTCTTTCCTCTTGCCATAATTTTACACTTTTAGTTATTTACCTTTCTTACCCTTACCTTTTCCTTTACAACCACATTTCTTTGTCATAGTTAGTTAATATTAAAATAGATTATACATCTTCATATGTTACCTCTTTCCATATATCATTTTCCCTATCATATACAGCTCCGACACTTCTTCCTGGGGTTGCCCCTATACAATAATCGGTTTCCTGTAAGTAATTAATAGGATAATCTTTAGGAGCTATAGCAATAAAAGGACCATCTGAAGCAGGAAGTCCCCTACAGATATTCTTTAATTCTCTTTTAGTATCTTCTATAGTCTCACTAGGGGTAAAAGACTGAGAGTAAGTCGTAGGTATAATTGGGAGTTCACCATTATGAACCACTAATCCACTCCTAACTGTACCCTTAATAAATTGTTCATAGTCATCTAAAGTTTTACAAACAGCTGCATACTGTGCTCCATAATTAAATGCATTAGGCTGTATATAGAGCCAATTATCTTCTAGAGTAATAGGAGCTGAGCTTAATACAGTTCCTTTATTATCCACAAGCATATAGCTTTGTTTACCCTCAGTTACAACAGGTTTGAGAAGTATCTCATTTTCAGTGACCATATTAGGGTCTCCCTCAACAAGTCTTTTTCCTTCTATTAGGAAAACTCTTCTTTTGTTTCCACTTCCTTCCATAATATTTCATGAATTATTTTTGTTATAAATAACTCTATCTCTTTTATTTCTTTTTTATATTTAGATAAATTCATTCCTGAGAATTTACACTTATAAAAGGTTTCTATTACATGCTCAGGGGAAATGATTTTATTATCTATTCCCTCTTGGAATTTCCAAAGGTCCTTAAGCATCTTCATCCTATAAATCTCCTTTTCAGCAGTAGGAGTTACATGACAAAGACTATCAGGATTCTGGTAGTAATGGTAACCTACATAGGGAATTAATTTTCTTCCGTTAGCATAAGACAGTAACTTGATGAAAGTAGGACTATCTTCGAGAAATCTCCATTTACAATATTCCACTTTATTCCATAAAGTACTTCTTATCAAGGATAGATTGAGAAATCTATAAGAAATATTACTTCCCATCGCAAATACTTGATTCTTCTTTAAGTAGCACTCTACAACAGGCAAGAAGTCACTTATAATCTCATCATCCTTCTCTATTTCAACTACCATTCCTCCAGATGTTATATCAGCATTAGATTCAATAGCTGCCTTAACAAGTTCCTCTATCCAGTTATTATCTATCCAATCATCAGAATCAACAAATAATGTATAGTCACCAGTTATGGCTTTTATTCCATTAAATCTACTACATCCTGCCCCTAAATTCCTATCATGATATATAACCTTTATTCTAGGATCTGTTATAGACTTAATCTTCTCTACAGTTCCATCAGTGCTACAATCTTCTACTATAATAAGCTCTATATTCTTATATGTAGAGTTCAAGACACTCAATATAGCCCTTTCAATATAATTCTCTACATTATAAGCTGTCATTACTATAGATACTTTAATCTCTTCTCCCATAAAAGTCTATTCTAGTCTAAAGTTCTAGACATCAGTTTTGCCACTTGTTCCCTTAGCTCACTGACCTCTTTCTCCAATTCAGCGTTTCTTGAGGTTAAGTCATCCAGTCTTCTCTTGTTATCATCAGATAATTTCTTATAGAACTCTAATGATTCCTCCATATTACTGATGACACTTTTATCAACTTCAGCACTATATTTCTTCCTAGTGAAGAACCAAGACACCCAAGCAGAAGTAAAAGAGGTGACTACTCCTATAATAGCCGTGATTATTATTCCAGAGTTCATTTCTTTAAGATTTTAGTTATTAAGTAACCCAGTAGTCCTAATATCCCTACAATAAGTCCTCCTCCACATACCATTAAAACTTGTTGCCAACTCTTCAACCTATTTACTTCTTTGGTAACTTCTACTTTTTGGATCTTAGTTATAGTGTCTACCTTATTTACTGTATCCCTGTATTCCTTTATCCTATAGAGGATTTTATACTTATCTTGGAAAACAGTATCTCCTCTTTGTATTATTCTAATACTGTCTTTTTGGATAAAGGTGTCTACTTTAGTTCTGTCTATATACTCGGTTTTTACTGTTTCCACTGGGACTTCAATGTACTTTGTAGAAGCACAAGAACCTAATATAAACAGAAGAAGTACTATTAATATCTTTCTCATTCGGCAAATATATTAAAAATAAATCACCTATACAAGAGTATAAGTGATTTATTTATAGTCAGTAAGCATTATGAAGTTATCACTGGTTTAAAATATCATGCACTTCCTACCTTACTTTTAAGTTCAATGATTTCCCTTTCAAGAGCTTCTATCTTAAGGATTAACAAGGAGATATAATCCACTGACTTAACCCCCTTAGCATCAGTATTGACAAGTTCCTCAAGACCTTGCTTTTCAACTTCTTGGGCTATAACACCATACTTAGTTGTCTTACTCTTGTCATCCTTAAAGTTGAAACTTAGTAATGATATATTACCTACTTTCTTAATAGTATCCTCATCAATGATATTTATGTTCTCCTTAAGAGCTACATCAGAGGCCTCATAGAATGCTGGAGCTGTAATTTTCTGATTGAATATAGTTCCATTAGTGTTAGAGTTTATCTGCAAGCCAGTAGAACTATATGTTATAGTAGCTCCACCTCCCTGTAAGCTTATAGAATTACCAGTTATCTGAATCTTATCACCAGCATTCTCTCCACCAAGAGTTAATCCACTTGGAGTAAAAGACCCAGTTGTAGAACCACCTGCACTACTTTTAAATGTAATACCTCCAGTACCAATCATAGTCAAGGCACCAGTCATTGTATCACCAGCTTTCTTAACATATCTACCATCAGCTGTACTTTGGGATATACCACTCTCTGGTAATGTCACTGTGTCAGAAATATCCGCTAATCCATTTCTCTTAATAGTAACTGTCAGATTACTTCCTGAAAGTGATAAATCCACTGACTCTGGATAGTTATTTCCATCAGAGCCACTAGTGGAAATAGTACCCTTGGTAAGAGTAAGAACCCCACCACTGAAAGTAGCATTGGTTATAGCATTGAAGCTACCTGGATTGTTAATTGATACATTAGTGACTAAGTTAGCTGGTTTACCCTCTACATCATCCCAATTAATAGTAGTTTGTCCTGGAGTTATATTACCTTTTGTGAAGGATAAAGTATGATTACTGAAGGTAACTCCAGTTATTACATTTCCCTCTCCTTGAGGTAAATTAACAGTTGTTACTAATCCTGAAGGAATACCTGAAGTTATATCAGTCCATGCATGATTATGGGCAGAAGGAGTAAAAGTACTAGGTTTATCTTGAATATCTCCCCAATTTACCTCACCATCTTGTAACCATGTAGGTTTATTGGTAATATTGTCCCAATTGATACTAAGACCACTAGTCTGTTCCCCCACATAGCCCTTTATCTTATTCCACAGTATAGATACACCGTTGCTATCTAGAAATCGCATATTAAATATGACTAATATTATACACAAATTAAGTCTATATCAGTACTAGTAAGAGGAGTAGCCACAGTACCATCAGCCGCCAAAAGTTGCTCTCCAGTTCCTCCTGATATAATATATCCCCCACCAGAAGTTACTTTTTGAGTACTTGGGTTATAAGTAAGTCCTCTCATCTTATTTACGGAGTTAGTCTCAGATGCTGTATTATTGACTGTAAATCCTCCTAGTAAATTATAAGAACCATTAGTTGTGTTTACAGCATTCTGTAATACTTTATGGTCATTTACCTGAGCACCTTCAGCTATTCCATTCAGCTTATTATACATGCCAGCTGACATCAGTCCTGCCTGTGCTGTATTAGCTGCCTCAAGGTTAAAATTAGCAGTACCTGGAGAACCATAATTAAGCCCTGATTTAGTAGCTCTATTAACATTAATAGTGATACTATCAGCATCAATGGTACCTCTAGAAACTGAGGAAACCATGGTTGCTGGAAGACTGTTCAGAGCATCTCTGTTAGCCTTTCCTTTGTCCCCAGGATAAGCTGTAGAACTAGTTTCTCCAAGAGCTAATGACTTGCTTATCTCTATATAAGTTGAACCTGACCATCTATATGCCAAATTAGTATCCAGAGCTACATAAATCTTACCTGTTTCTCCTGTTCCAGGGAAACCTGATTTATTGGGGAATTCGAGCACATCATCCACATAAGAAGGTAATTGGGAAGAGGGAACAAGTCCATTCCCATCTAGGGTAGCTACACCATTAGCAACTCCCATTTCACTTCTTTTTACCTGAGCATCATTGGTAAGATTAGACAATCCTACATCTGATTTAGTCAGTACTGGATTAGTGTGTATCTCATATCCATTTACAGTGTAGCTACCTACTAAATCTATAGCCTGGTTTACTTTAGTATCCACATAGGATTTTGATTTAGACCACAGATAAGCCAGACCTACATCATTTAAAAATCTAGTCATTATTTTTAAGTTACTAAGTTAAAATATCATTTAATTTATCTTCAGAAATAGGCTCACAGTTGCACCCTTCAGGTTCTGGCTCTGGTTCTGGTTCAGGAGTTGGATACTCAGGGTAATCAGGATAATCAGGATTCTGTGACCATTCCTTATCAGGAATACCAACCAGTCCAGCAAATAAATCATCTATAAATTTCTTGGAGATAACAGGTATATTATCTACCAAGAAATTCAAGACAGCACATAAGGGAATTCTCTTGTTTACAGCATCTTGCAGAAAAACCAGTTCATCAGATAGCTTCATGTTATCAGTGATAGGGAACTGTGAGTCTTTTATTCCCCTATCATTTTTAAGAAGCCAGTCCCTTATCTTTTTATAGTCAGTTTCAGTAAAGAACATAATATTATCTTTTATGTAATCTTAATTAGTCATTTTCCAATGCTTCTATTCTACTAGTTAATTCAGTTATCTGTGTTTGGAGTGTAGATACTTGTGCAGATAAATCTGATATGATTTGAGTTTTTAGATTATCTATAGAGATTGTCCCACCTGCTGCATGCAAGAGATCAGATGAGGTTTTGCCATATATGTTAACGCCTTCTTTATATATAGTTAAACCTGCTTTACCTGGAACTGTAGTTGTCCTATCCGTTAGCCATACATAAGGAGTAGTGCCATCAGACATGCCAAGCATTATACCGTTGGATTTGGGAGTTCCAAGAATTCTAAAAAAACCTGATCTGATATAAGTATCAGCATATCTATTTTCTTCGTTTATTGCAATAGAATTCTCATTAATAATTAAGTTATCTTTATTACTGCCATAAGCATTTACTATAGTTCCCCCACCACTTAAAGGAAGATATCCTTCCAACTCGGTTCTCGATGCAAATTCAGACATATCTACGTCACCACTACCTAACAGTGTTTGACCATTGATAGTCTTGATATTGGTACCACTAACTAATTTATCCTGCTTAGATGCTATCTGATTAGTTACAGTAGTAGCAAAATTAGGATCATCACCTAAGGCAGCAGCTAACTCATTAAGAGTATCTAATGTTTCAGGTGCTGAATCTACTATAGCTGCCTTTACTTGAGTAGTTATATCTGATACAGATGTTGTACCTCCAGCCGCATTAAGTAAATCTGAGGTAGTTTTTCCATCTATAGTTACTCCACTCCTGGTAAAGGATGCACTTCCTGGGGTGTAATATTCATTGTATAAATGAACTCCATCTCTATCAAGTTGTGCCCAGTGTCTATATCCTGGTCCTTCAGGAAGATAGCCACACACCTCTACACGTCCAGCCTCTGCCCTAAGGCAAGCAGCTTCAGTTATTCCTTTTCCTGTAAGTTCTATAAAAGGAACATCGAAATTCTTTATATTAAAACTAATATGATTAGACTCCCGTATATCATCTGGAGTGAGAGTCATCATTCCCCCAGTCAAAGGTAAGTAACCACTTAACTCCTCATTAAATTTCTCATCAATACTATTTGATAACTTATCTATACTATTCTGTAGATTGGTATCAGCTTGATTCATCTCTTCCTTGGTAGCATAAGTATTTCCCAAATTAGAGATTGTTCCATTAATATCAGTTATATCTCCCTGTAGAGCAGCTATATTATCAGCATTCTGTTTACCTTTATCACCAGGATATGCAGCAGATGCTGTCTCCCCTAAACCAAGTGACTTACTTACCTCTATATATTGTGTACCAGTCCATCTATAGGTAAGATTAGTGGTAGTATCTACATATATCTTTCCAGCTTCTCCTGTCTCAGGGAAAGTATTTACAGAGCTATACTCCAATACATCATCAACATAGCTTGGAAGATAAGCCGCTGGAATAAGACCATCTACAGTGTTAACTAAGGTAGTAACATCTATACTGTCTAACTTTGCCTTATCAGAAAAAGACATCATACCATTTTCTGTGGATGATGCAGTGCTAATACTAAGGGTTTTATCTACACTAAGGAGAGGACCATCTATAGCTTCGTAGGTATAACTATATTGTATCCAATATTCATTATCTCTAGAAAAGCCTGTCATGTCAATACGACTACTCTTTAGTGCATTCTTTTTTATATAGTCGTCTTCTTCTTGCCTATCAGAAATTTCTTGGTTAATAGCGTTCCACAGTTTAGTATTATCAGTAAAGTCTAGACCTTCCCATCCTGATTTACCAAACCACTTTATAGTGTTCTGAGTAATCCATAAGCTGTTTACAGAAGGTTCTGTATTACTTACTACTATATTATTTATCCTTTTCATATTTATTTACTACTTACATTATCTCTATTTTTAACCTGTCTCTTACTTATCTCATCCTTGAGTTGGTTATCTGCCTTATGCTTTTCTTTTTCAAACTCAAGCTTCTCCCTATCCAGTTTCAACTTCTGATCGAATTCCCTCATCTGTTCTAGAAGTTTATCCTTAGCTTCTTGACTATATTCTTCAGGAGCTACACCATCTTGTTCAAAGTCATTTTCTCTTGCCTGTGCAGATATTTGAGCTACTAATATCTTGGTCTCATTATCCCTAATATTAGCCTGTTCTTTCTGTTGCAATTCAGCTTGTTTTTGCTCCATTTGCATCTGAGCTATCTGCTGTTGGCTCTCAAGTTGTTGCTGTTGAGCCTGTGCCTGTCTTTCTTGAATGGCCTTCTCATCTCTTTCAATTAGTCTTTGTTTCTCTGCCAAGGATGAAGAAGTATATAACTTAGTGATAGTGGAGAAAGAAAGAGTCTGTGTTTGTAAAGCAGCTTGGGCTAAAGTTTCCAGTTGTTGTTGCAGCTTTTGTGTGCCATCACTACTATCAACAACCAATCCATAGTCATTCTCAGCAAATTCATCACCATCAATATCCATTATCTTGGTTGATGTATCTGAAAGAATATATTGGAACTTCTTACTCCTACCCTTAAGAGCTATCTTAGCTGTTTCAAGAAAACATTCAAGTGCCCTTCTCTTTACATCTTCATGAATAGAGAAAAGCCACTCTGTAATGTGGGAACTTTGTAGTGTAGCCCTTTCAACTCCACCTACAGTTTCCCTGTTACTTACTTGGCCTTCTCTTTGCCTAGTGATGCCCACTACATCAGACATCTCCATTTTAATAAACTCAAGGAGATTTTGTAATTGTTGGATATAATTGCCTATATTGGAACTTATCATTCCCTTACCAGCATTATTAAGAGCACCAGCGAGTTTACCCAGAGCAGGTCCTGAAGTGCCTTCTTTAAAGCTGTCTATCACAGCTAAGTGATTTATCTTGGCATAATACATCCATTTAGTGATGTCCCATCCCTTTGGAATCTTGCTTAAATCCATCTCAAGAATATCGCCCCAGTGATTAGCTATAGCCTTATTCAGTCTATCATGAATAGCATCATAAAGATAGGCATAAGGCTTCATCATATCCACAAAGGAAAAGGGTCTTTTATCATTAAGATTATATAATGAACCTACTATACCAAAGTGGCATCTAGATGGATTACTTAACCTATTATACTGTATAAGCCTGGGTCTCATATTAACAAAGATACCATCCTTGCTATCACCTATCATAACTCCTTCCCAAGCCTCATTTATCCAGAATCTTTGTGCTTCCTCTCCTAAATCTTTATTTACAGAATAAGTTTCTGGGTAGAAATTATATATCTCCTCACCAGTTTCTGGATCAAAAGATTTCACCTTCAAAATAGCTTTCTTAGACTTCCAGTACATCCTAAGTACCCTGACATTACCAGCTAAATCATAAGGAAGAAGTGAGCTTGTTATATCACCACTGAATAAATTCGCTGGGTCAAAATAGTAGTTTCCATTTACAGCTGTAATCTCATCACCCACCATACTGGCATTAATGAAACCATATCTTTCATCTATATTATCCATAGTGTCAGTTACAGCTTGCCCTAAGTGGTCAGGAATATTCTCAAGGTACTTTATGTCCTTATCACTTAATACATCATAATAAGTATCTATTACTCTACCAGGACTCCAATAATCCTCAAGTATTATTATATCAGCATCTTCTATCTTGTTACTGTATCCAGACCTGAATACTCTTATCTTAAGTGGGTTAATTCTTTCAATAACAGGCTCTCCACCTACTATATCACACTGATAAATCTCCTCACCAGATATCATTCCATCCTTGAATCCCTCATTGAATATGAGAGGTATATTATACTCCTTTATATAGTGGTTAAGGAGAGCGTTGGCTCTTATTTCCCTTAAGTCCTGCCACTCATAAGTATAATAGTCATTCAGCTTTTCAAGTCTTTGATTAAACTCATCCTCAGTAGCTGAGGTATCAGCTATAAGTTGTTGCAAGTCCTGCAATAAAGCTGCCTTCTTGTTATTCTCTATCTCACTTATGGAATTAGGATTAGTAACTACTACCTTAAAGTCAAATACTCTTCTCTTCTCCTCACCAAGGAGTACATTCATCTTACTGTTAAGAATAGCATAGTGCTGTATCTTATCAGGAATAAAGCTAGCTTCTACCTTATCTGGGTTAAGCACAAGCTCCATATCCTCCATATGAAGTTTCCCAAGCATAAGGTCATAATTTATTACCTTATGCCTAACACTCTTTCTTACAGGAGCAAAATTAAAGAAAGTCTTAGTTTGTGCCCAAAGTAAGTGTTGCTTTCTCCAGGTTTTCGTCTTCTGTCTAAATGATAACATTTGTCGAGGAAAATTATAAGAATCCGCCATAATTATCCTCCTTTCTCTTTATATATCATCATAGTCTATCATATCAAATTTTATCGCAAAGATACTAAAAAGGTATTACTTACCCAATAGGATAAGTAATACTTTTAGCTTACCCTATATCTTTTACTAAATTTACTGATTTATTAAATCTCTTATCATAATTATTGGTAAAGAAAGGATCATTCCCTAAATAATCTTTAGGAGTGGTTTTTTCCATATCTGGGTGTCCTTGATATAGTATCATCTTCTCCTCTCTATAAAGCATTAATTGAACCAAGCTCATTATCCTATCCACATTTATATCAGAGTTAAAAAGTATCAACTCTTTCAATAATGCCCTGTTCTTTATAAAATGTAGATTTGGAACAGTTATCTCATTCTCTTCAACAATGCTTGTAACAGGCTTTAGTAGCCAATCCCTAATAAGTGTAAAACCGAAGTTCTTTATAGGGGTGGTAGCTGAAACTCCCTTACTTGTATTACCATATCCAACAGTTTTTATCAATTGTCTCTGCTTAAGATATTCTGGTGTATCAGCCAACAAGTGTAAGCAATTCATCCTACTAAAATAAGAAAATGTATTCTTCTTGTTATTTTCATATAAGCACTTAGCATTATAGAAGATACACATCTTCCTACATAGCTCATTTAAATCATCTGAAAACATTGGTCTTCCAGTATACTCAGCCACTATTCTATCAGTCCATAAATCAAGCACAAATATAGACCCTAAAGATAGAGTATTAGATACATCATTCTCATAGTTATCCAATGACATTATATACCTTTCACTAGGTACTTTATCTCTTATTTTAACAGGCATCTCAAAGATTTCTAATGCTCCTTCAGCCTTATTATCCTTAAGAGGAAAATCCCTAATGGGTAAATCAGCTGTAGGTTTAAATTCAATATTGCCGTCTTTACTTTGCACTAGAGTCCCAGTATACACATCATCAAATGAATGGGGATTATTATCCAGCTCATTAAGTCTTTCAGTGAGTGCCACTACAGGAAATATATTACCATTTGCCCTTAATATAGCCTCTTGAGGAGTCACTGGAATTTCTGCTATAGCCTTAGTAATAGCCTTAATGTCTGTAGAATTATACTTAACTACATACCTATTTTTCAATATTTCCAGTAAAGCCTTAGTGACATCAGAAACACCATCTTTATTATAGCATCCCTTCCTATTTAAATACCCTGGAAAGAAGTAGACAAAATTCCTTCTTCCTTGACCCTCTTTATCATATACATTAGGTATCGCCTGCATATTATAACCTAGAGGATTATACATAATTTCCTGGGCAGAGGCAAAGTCAGACTCATCATCACCAGCAGTACCCTGCATATATATCATACCATAAACTATATCTCCTTCCTCAACAGATGGTCTTAAGGTACCATATAGTCCTAAAAGGTTAGGAAAAGTATTATGAGTAATAGTTAAATCACCCAATACAAATAAGTGATTTCTATCTACTGTAAATCCATAATATTCATCTACCTTGTAAGGCTCTACTTTAAAGGTATAATCATTCCAACATCTTCTACTCTTGTATGATATAGCTCTTATGCCCTTTTTCCTAATTATCTTGGTTGGAATAACAGATAGGTCTCCACTAATTCTAAGTCTATAATGTAGAACACCTTTCTTCTTTCCAGTACCAATTCTTGATGTCATAGAACATTTAAGCCCATTGCATTCGCACATAAATTTTATATCATCCAATATATGTTTTCTATCATATCTTTGAGTTATCTCAAAGAAGTTCTTCTTGGAATTATAGGTACCATCAGTATCTATTAGCCCAGCAATAACTTGCAGTTGTACTTCTGGAGCATTTACCTTATAATCTTGTGGAATATGCTTATTATTATATAGGTTATATTCTGAAAAGAGCCTATTATATACATGAGTAGATTTGCTTATGTGAAATACTTTACATGTATCAGACTGCTTTAAATTTCTTATAGTACCTTCATAATTATCTGATAACCAACTCAACACTTCTGTATCTTCATTAGCAATATCCAATCTTGTTGAGTCTCCATCACCTAACCATAATCCTAAGAAATAAGGATTTATAGCCACAGGGATATAAGGGAAATGTATTATTGCTTTTGGAATATAATACCCTTTATTCAAATTCTTAATCTCTAAAAGTTCAGGAGCAGTTAAAGTGTGTTCTGTATAAGTATTATTATTCCAATTATATCTTTTGAAATATACTGGATGGTGGCTATTCACTATTTGATAATCTCCATTTGATAGTGTTATTTTATACAGTTGGTCTATACCATTATATAATTCTTGCACTATTCTTGGAGTATTATCATCCCCCATCAATATATCTCCTATTACAATATCCTCTACATTCTTAATAGAACCATCATACATCAAAACCTTAGTGCCCTTTATGTGACACCCAAACTCCTCGATTGCTATCAAGACTCCTCTCTTACCTCTTAATTTAGATTCATCATCTTTTGAGGACACCCCAATAACTTCATTTAGGGTACCTCTTTGAGTACCAGTATCTAGGTCTAGATATCCAGCTTTCCAGTTCATATCCTGCATAGAACTCCTGAGTTTTCTTGCTGGGAATTGTGTATTTTGGGCACAAAAATCTATATAAGACTGGAACTTATTCAATATACCATCCTTAGTAAGATACTCCTTTTGATATGCTGTCACAAAGCATTTCACCTCCTTATTGACTTCCAATGACTCTCCTAGTAGAAATCTTTTAGCTATCATAGCCGCCAAGGAATATGATTTACCCTTAGATCTACTAGCCAACTCAGCTCCATGATGACCATTATTTCTTGCCATATTAGCATAATGGAACTTTAAATAATGCCCTTCCCAGACCTCAGGAAAATCCCAGACTCTAAGAGCTTTTCTTGAGTTTCCCTGTATCTTTGAAAGCAATATAGGGCAATAATTTAAAAAGAAATAGTAATCACCAGTAATCCATTCACCATCAGATTCCCTTACATATCCCTCAGAACATCT
>ERZ827478.93-NODE-93-length-98601-cov-54.699998_pt1 | contig 98601 bp, 91 predicted proteins | sample MGYA00519705_ERZ827478 | MGnify/ENA primary metagenome ERZ827478 (study PRJEB31778, sample SAMEA3449318) | human gut metagenome | biome: human gut; feature: human-associated habitat; material: faeces | place: United Kingdom | collected 2010/2012 ...
GTAACAAGGTATCCCTACGAGAACGTGGGGATGGATCACCTCCTTTCTATGGAGATATTTTATAGAAAACCAACCGTATGAAACCTTCGGGGCTAGCACATTAAATGTGAAAAGGTTTCAATCAAGAAGCTGCGGACTATTTTACTTGGTTTTGAGAGATTATTCTCTCAGATTATTGAACCATTTGTTGGTTTAGTGATTTTGTTCTTTGAAAAACTAGATAATGCAAAATTGAGTAGTCAATTACTGTCCTAGTAATTGACATTAAGATCTCAAAACTCATTTAATTAGGAATAATGGTGAATAATACGTAAGTGATTGTTTAACGAAAAGTTAAATTATTAAGGGCGTATGGTGGATGCCTTGGCATTAGAAGACGATGAAGGACGCGACAAACAGCGATATTGCTTCGGGGAGTTGTAAGTAAACTTTGATCCGGAGATTTCCGAATGAGGAAACTCACCCATTAGGGTATCATAAAGTGAATACATAGCTTTATTGAAGTCAACCCCGTGAACTGAAACATCTTAGTAACGGGAGGAAAAGAAAGAAAAATCGATTGCCTGAGTAGTGGCGAGCGAAACGGCAACAGCCCAAACCAGTCTTAGGACTGGGGTTGTAGGACACTAATATACGGAGTTACCAAGTTTTATGATAGCAGAACACTTTGGAAAGAGTGACCATAGAAAGTGATAGTCTTGTATGCGAAATCATGAAACCTCTATAGTGTATCCTGAGTACGGCGGGACACGAGAAATCTTGTCGGAATCTGTGGGGACCATCCCATAAGGCTAAATACTCTCTAATGACCGATAGTGAACAAGTACCGTGAGGGAAAGGTGAAAAGAACCCCGGGAGGGGAGTGAAATAGAGAATCTGAAACCATATGCTTACAAAAAGTTCGAGCCCATTAACGGGTGAGAGCGTGCCTTTTGCAGAATGAGCCGGCGAGTTATGGTATTGTGCAAGGTTAAGTGGAAAACACGGAGCCGAAGCGAAAGCGAGTCTTAATAGGGCGATTTAGTACAATGCTGTAGACCCGAAACCGAGTGATCTAGCCATGAGCAGGTTGAAGTTGGGGTAATACCCAATGGAGGACCGAACCAGGGTACTATGTAACGTGCTTGGATGACTTGTGGCTAGTGGTGAAATTCCAATCGAACTCGGATATAGCTGGTTCTCCCCGAAATAGGTTTAGGCCTAGCCTTGAATTATTTCATCCTGGAGGTAGAGCACTGAATGTGGAATGGCCGCGTCTAGCGGTACTGACTGCAATCAACCTCCGAATGCCAGGAATTGTAGATTCAGGAGTCAGTGTATGAGGTGATAACGTCCATACGCGAGAGGAAAACAATCCAGACCATCAACTAAGGTCCCTAAATATATGTTAAGTGGGAAAGGATGTGGAGACGCACGAACAGCTAGGAGGTTGGCTTAGAAGCAGCCATCCTTTAAAGAGTGCGTAATAGCTCACTAGTCGAGTATCTCTGCGCCGAAAATGTACCGGGGCTAAACATATTACCGAAGTTATGGATTTATAATTTATTATAAATGGTAGGGGAGCGTTCTAAGGGCGCTGAAGGTAGATCGTGAGGACTACTGGAGCGCTTAGAAGTGAGAATGCCGGTGTGAGTAACGTAAGGTAGGTGAGAATCCTACCCACTATTTGACCAAGGTTTCCAGGGTCAAGTTCGTCTTCCCTGGGTTAGTCGGGACCTAAGGCGAGGCTGAAAAGCGTAGTCGATGGACAACAGGTTTATATTCCTGTACTGCTTATAGGACTGATGGAGTGACGGAGAAAGCTAGGAAGAGCCAGTTATTGGATTCTGGTCTAAGCGTTTAGGTTGATGCACAGGAAAATCCGTGATATCGATAAGACTGAAGCGTGATGGCGACGTGGTCTACGGACCGCTAAGTCTTCTGAAGCTATGCTTCCAAGAAAAACTTCTAAAGATATGTTATAAGTACCCGTACCTAGAACCAACACAGGTGGTCAAGGAGAGAATCCTAAGGTGAGCGAGAGAACTATGGTTAAGGAACTCGGCAAAATTACCCCGTAACTTCGGAATAAGGGGAGGTTTCTTCGGAAACCCGCAGTGAATAGGTCCAGGCAACTGTTTACCAAAAACACAGGTCTCTGCTAAAGCGTAAGCTGATGTATAGGGGCTGACGCCTGCCCAGTGCTGGAAGGTTAAAGAGATTAGTTAGTATGACGTAAGTCGATAATACGAAGCTTTGAACTGAAGCCCCAGTGAACGGCGGCCGTAACTATAACGGTCCTAAGGTAGCGAAATTCCTTGTCAGGTAAGTTCTGACCCGCACGAAAGGCGTAATGATCTGGGCACTGTCTCAACCATAGACTCGGTGAAATCTTAATACCTGTGAAAATGCAGGTTACCCGCGACAGGACGGAAAGACCCCATGGAGCTTTACTGTAGCTTGATATTGAAGTTAGGTAATTTATGTAGAGGATAGGTGGTAGACTATGATGTATGGACGCCAGTTCATACGGAGTCGCCCTTGGAATACCACCCTTAAATTATTTGACCTCTAACTTACTCCCGTTATCCGGGAGGAGGACAGTGTCTGGTGGGCAGTTTGACTGGGGCGGTCGCCTCCCAAAGAGTAACGGAGGCGCTCAAAGGTTCCCTCAGATTGGTCGGAAATCAATCAAAGAGTGTAATGGTATAAGGGAGCTTGACTGCGAGACCTACAAGTCGAGCAGGTGCGAAAGCAGGACATAGTGATCTGGCGGTAGAATATGGAATTGCCGTCGCTTAACGGATAAAAGTTACCCTGGGGATAACAGGCTGATAGCGCCCAATAGTTCACATAGACGGCGCTGATTGGCACCTCGATGTCGGCTCGTCACATCCTGGAGGTGGATTCGCTTCCAAGGGTTGGGCTGTTCGCCCATTAAAGTGGCACGCGAGCTGGGTTCAGAACGTCGTGAGACAGTTCGGTCCCTATCCGTCGTGGGCGTAGGAAAATTGAGGAGAGCTGTTCCTAGTACGAGAGGACCGGAATGGACATACCTCTGGTGTATCTGTTGTAACGCCAGTTGCAGTGCAGAGTAGCTATGTATGGACGGGATAACCGCTGAAAGCATCTAAGCGGGAAGCCTCCTCCAAGATGAATTTTCCCATTCTTCGTGAAGTAAGATTCCTTGTAGACTACAAGGTTGATAGGCTAGAGGTGGAAGCGTAGTGATACGTTGAGCTGACTAGTACTAATAGATCGAGGATTTAACTTAAACAATTATTTCTTATTAGATGAATTATATCATTGCATTATCGGGTTTTTTAAAGGACAAAATCCTTTATTGGTGACGATAGCTTAGGTGATACACCTCTTCCCATCCCGAACAGAGAAGTTAAGACCTAATACGCCGAAAATAGTGTAATGCTAAGATAGGTAGTCGCCAGTTTTTTTTTGCTTAAAAATACTTATAAATAGTTAATTTACAAACAAATTATGTAAAATAACAATATTATACTTGTATTAATTATTAGTTATATCTTATAATAGGAATAGGTGATTAGAAATGGAATTTAAATACACATCAAGATCAGTTGATGACACAGTAAGAATTGCTCAAGACATTGAAAGTGAAAAATTTCCAAACATGGTAATTTGCTTATATGGAGAGCTAGGCAGTGGAAAGACTGTATTTACAAAAGGATTTGCTAGTGCAATGGAAATTGAAGAAACAATAACAAGTCCTACATTTAATATTATAAAAGAATACCCATCAGGAGAACTACCATTATATCATATGGATGTTTATCGTCTTGAAGAATCTGATGAATCTATTGGATTTAATGACTATTTTAATAAAGGTGGAATATCTATTATTGAATGGGCTGACATTATTAAAAACAAACTACCTGAAGAACGTTTAGACATTAAATTCAAAGTTATCGACGAAGACACGAGAGTACTTGTATTTATGCCTCATGGTGAAGAATATGAAGAAATCTGTAGTGCGGTATTATAATGACAACATTATTTATAGATACACATCTAAATGATATATTAGTATTTCTTTTGAAAGATGGTAAATGTGTTGATAAAAGAGAAGTTATCAACAAAAATAACAATAGCGAAGTTTTATTTCCAACTATTAAAGAATTAATTGATGGCAAAAAAATTGATGAAATTATAGTAGTAAATGGACCCGGTTCTTTTACAAGTGTAAGACTGGGGGTTACAATAGCAAAAACATTGGCTTATACTATGGATATTCCTATTAAAACTATAACCTCCTTAGAGGTACTAGCTATAAGTAGTGAAAAACTAAAAGTGGGAATAAGTGATGGTAACGGATGTTACTTAGCAGAATTTGATGAACAATATAAACCATTAAATGATTTTATTTATGTTAATAACTCCGATTTTATCAACATGAAAAACAAAGATGAATATTATATGGAATACTTGGTTGATATAGAAAAAGTTTACTTACATATGAACAATATAAATCCTACAAATGCTCATAATGTAAATCCTATCTACATAAAGAAAATTGGTGTTGAAATTGATAAGAAAAGCAACTAAAAATGATATTAATAAAATAAATGAGCTGGGAGCACAATTACATAGTAATTTTATATATACATATCATATTGAAACTGAAGTAGAAAATAGTTTTTCTATAGTTTTAGTTTCAGAAGATAATAGTATTATAACAGGTTATCTGTATGCCCAAGAGTTAGTGGATAATATTGATTTATTAAGTATTTTTGTTGATAAAAACTATCGTTATCAACATATTGGTACAGATTTAATTAATTATTTACAAGAAAATAGTAATAATAAAACCATTACTTTAGAAGTTTCAAATAAAAATGAAAACGCCATTCTTCTATATAAAAAGTGCGGTTTTAAAGAGGTAGGAATAAGAAAAAAATATTATATTGATAGTGATGCCATAGTAATGAAATGGGGGATTTAAATGAAAGATATATATATATTAGCAATAGAAACATCATGTGATGAAACAAGCATAGCAATTGTTAAAAATGGTCATGAAGTCGTAGCAATGACTATTTTAACTCAAATGTATACTCATGCAAATTTTGGTGGAGTAGTGCCAGAGATTGCATCAAGAATGCATACTGAAAATATAACAATGGTTTTAGAAGATACTTTAAAAAAAGCCAACATGACTGTTAATGATGTTGATGCTATAGCAGTTACACAAAAACCTGGTCTTCTAGGTTCTTTACTCGTGGGCATAGAATTTGCCAAAGTATTAAGTTATGTATATAACAAACCGTTAATTGCTATAAATCATTTAATAGGTCATATATATGCTAATGCTATTAATAAAAAGTTAGAGTTTCCTCTTCTAGCTTTAGTTGTTAGTGGGGGACATACAGAACTAGTAATTATGAAAGATGACTACGATTTTGAATTTCTAGGTGGAACCCTAGATGATGCTATCGGTGAAGCATATGATAAAGTTGCAAGAATACTTGGTATACCGTATCCGGGAGGTCCTGGAATAGAAAAGAAAGCTCTAGAAGGCAAAGTAACTTATGACTTTCCAAGGCCAGTAATGGATAACACATATAATTTTAGTTATAGTGGCTTAAAAAGCCGAATAATAAACATTGTTCATAATGAAAAACAAAGAGGAAACGAAATAAGAGAAGCTGACTTAGCAGCTAGTTTTCAATATGTTGCTGTTGATGAACTTGCTAGAAAAACGGATTTAGCCCTTAGAAACACTGATATAAAACATGTTTTAGTAGCAGGTGGTGTATCAGCAAACAAATATTTACGAAATGAAATAGAAAAAGTAGCAGAAAAAAATGGTGCTAAATTAAACATTCCAGAATTTATATACTGTACAGATAATGCAGCAATGATTGGTGCTGCAGCATACCCCCTTTATTTAAAAAAACAATTTGCAGATTATTCATTAAATGGTGAATCTCAAGCAGATGTTTGCTAGAAAGGCATAAAAATGAATGATAATTTTCAAAAACTAAATAATTTTTTCCAAACAGATTTGCATATAAAGCAATTAATAAGTAGTTTATTTCCTAATCCAGCGGATAGATTAAATAAATCTGCACTTTTTAAGTATGTTGATAGATTGGAAGACTCTTTGGATAAAATAGAAATATCCTTCAATAGAATTATCAACACTTATTTTTCTAGTAATTTAAAAAAATATATTGAAATAGTATTTGATTATTATCATCAAGAAATAAATAGTTGTGGTTACGATTATGATAAATTAGAAAATGCTTTTAAAAAGATATTTGTGAGTATGTCACCTGAGTTAATTGATATCACCAACAATGAAATAAAAGGTTATTATATGTTATCTGGGGTTGAAAAACCTTTAGCTAAAGCAACTTCAATATCAGAAATTTTACATATATTTCATTCTTATGTTTTAAATAATGAAAATATATTACAAAGTTGCAACCTTCTAAAACAAAAAGCTGAAACACGTCTTTATGGTTATCCATCTCAAATAGCTGAAAATATTTTTAACTCTTTAGATGACTATTTTAGTGATTCACCCAAAATAATTGTTTCTTTAAATGAAAATCACATTCTTATGATGCTAAGGGATTTTGGGCATGCAACAACTTTAGATATCAACATTGAAAATGATGAAGCTTGGATAGAGTATTTTATTCCAAAAGTGTGTAATTATCTAATGGTAAATGAACTTCCAGGTGTAAGAAAAGTAGATAAAAGTTCAAATTGGACCAAAGGAACATTAAGAGTTAAAGTAAGTGAACTTGGTAAATACTTAAACAATTTTATTAAAATGATACCAACAGATGATGAAATGTTTATAAAAGGTGGAATTGTGTACGAAGAAAGAACATCAAGATAAAAAATGTTGCTAAAAATTATAGACAAACGAATAAATATTTGCTATAATGTATATTACATGGGGAAGTACTGGTTTCGACATGTATTACTAGGCATGACTGCAAGTGGTCGGCATACCTTAAGTGCAAAATTAAAATTAAATGACGAAGCTAATTATAGTTTCGCTCCTGCTTTTGCCTAATAGAAGGTAAGGGAGCACTTCTATTCAATTTCTCTTATAGGTTGAACTAGGGGTTAATAAATATAAGATATAATATATTAATTGCTTAGGTTAGTATATCGAATTTCACTAAACTTACTAATTAATAGGTTAGTGTAGAGCCATTTTAGTTAGGACATTTAAATCTACCTAAACTTGTAGACGTTGTGATATAGGGTATATTGGACAGGAGTTCAATTCTCCTCTTCTCCACCAAATTAAATTCAAATTCCTTTTATAGGAATTTTTAATTTTAATAAAGAGGTTTTATCATGAACAATTATGAAATAATAATTAACAAATTGCAAACATCAAAATTTAGAAATAGTTTTCATTTAAAAGAAAAGGAACTAAATTACATTAAAGAAAAAGGAATGGATACAATAAAAAGTCATGCTATAGATTTCATAAATCAAAAATTAGCCCCAGCAAATCCATTAAATGATGGCAAGCAAACTCCCATGAAAAATCATCCAGTATTTATAGCGATGCATGCTTGTGCCTGTTGTTGTAGAACTTGTCTATATAAATGGCACAACATTCCTAAAAATAAAGAATTAAATAACAAAGAAAAAGAATATATATTAAATTTACTAATGACATGGATAAAAAAAGAGTTAATAAACAATACAAATTAACTTTTTTGGTTAATAAAGTACAAATTTTGTTTTCAAACAAGCAAAAACATGATATCATTATATATAGTGTCATTGCATTTTATTACATGGGGTGGAGTTATGAATAAACCATATGCATATTATGAACATAAAAAATTAAATAATTTCAAAGAATTATTAACTTTGAATTTAGGAAATAAAAAAGATGAAGTAGCTTTTATTTTTAATAATGCCAAAAAAGAAGAAATAAAAAAAACATACAATGATTTTTACAATGATGTAACTTTAATGAGCAATTATTTAAGTAACAATTACAAAAACAAACATATTGCATTAATCGGAGAAAATTCTTATAATTATCTAGTATTATTTTTTAGTATTATTATTAGTAAAAATGTAGCAGTATTAATAGATAAAGATTTATCAAAAGAAAAAATCCAAGAATTACTAAAGAAAAGTGATAGTAAAGTTCTATTTTATTCTAAAGACTATTGTGATATAGATGGATTAGAAAAGAAATATAAGTCATACTTTATTGAAGATATAGAAAACATTATAAAAACTAGTAAGGATTTAAGTTTTAAAGATAATAAAGCTAAAAACGAATGCCGAGTTATATTTTTTACATCCGGTACAACAGGAGCTAATAAAGGTGTCATGTTAAGTGAAAAAAACATTTTGAGTGATATTTATGGCGCGAGTTCACTATTTAAACCAGATGGATTAGTATTTTCGTGTTTACCATTTCATCATGCTTTTGGCCTTATTACAAGCATCTTAAAACCATTTTATTATGGTGTACCAGTATTTTTAAATCACAGTTTAAAATATTTAACAAATGAATTAAAATTATCAGCACCAAATACCATGTTTGTAGTACCAGTATTTATAGAAAACTTTTACAAACAAATATGGAAAAATGCTCGTTTAACAAAGAAAGATTACATGTTAAAAACAATGATAAAACTAAGTAATAGCTTACTAAAAGTTGGAATAGATTTAAGAAGTTACTTATTTAAATCAATAACCAAAAACTTTGGAGGCAACTTAAAATATATCATCTGTGGAGGAGCATTCCTTGATAAAAAATATGTTAAATGGTTTAGAAGTATAGGTATTGAAATATTAAATGGCTACGGAATTACAGAATGTTCTCCAGTTCTAGCAGTAAATAGAAATGAGTATTATAAAGATGGTTCAGTTGGTCAAGTGGTCCGTGGGGCTATCATAAAAATAGAAAACAATGAAATTTTAGTTAAAGGTGACATTGTAATGCTTGGTTACTACAAAGATGAACAAGCCACTAAAGAAGTTATGAAAAAAGGCTATTTTAACACCGGTGACTTTGGTTATTTAGATGAAGAGGGTTTTCTTTATATAACTGGTAGAAAAAAGAATTTAATAATATTAAGTAATGGTGAAAACATATCTCCTGAAGTAATTGAAGAAAAACTTTCTAAAGACAAAGGTGTCTGTGAAGTAATAGTTTATGAAAAAGATAATAAACTTATAGCAAGTATATATCCAACGGAAGAATATTTTGGTAACACAAGTTACTTTAATGGATTAATATACAAATACAATAGTAAAGTACCTAAAAATCACCAAATATCATCAGTTACATTAAGAACAGAAGAATTTCCCAAAAATAATAATCGAAAAATATTAAGAAGTAAAGTTATGGAGGAAGAAAAATGAAAGAAGAAGTAATAAAAATAATAGCTAGTGTTGCAGAAGTACCAGAAGAAAGTATTAATTTAAATACAAATTTAATCGCTGATTTAGACTTAGAATCATTAGACTTAGTAACATTAGTATCAGAAATCGAAAACAAATATGAATTAGAAATTCCTGATAAAGAAATTAAAAAAATTCAAACAGTTGAAGATATTGTAAATTTCCTAAGTAGCCATGTATAAGTTATTCACAAAAGAAAACACTACATCCAAAGACTTGTTAAAAGATGTTTTAAAAAATGAACTAAATATTACTAATTATGAGCTTACATTCAATAAATATAACAAACCATATTTAAAGAATCGTAACATATATTTTAATATTAGTCACGATAAAAACACAACCGTCCTTGTTACCAGTGATAAAGAAATCGGTGTAGATATCGAATATTACACATATAAAGAAAGTGTAATGAAAAAGTATTATAATGAATTTGAACAACAAGAAATAATAAATTCAAATAATAAAGAATATGAATTTACTAGGATTTGGGTTATGAAAGAAGCTTTTGTGAAAATGAAAGGGCAAGGTATATCATATGGCTTACAAAATGTGGATACAACAAGATTAAAAAAACAAATTAAGTTAATAAGTAATGAAAAGTATATAATAGCAATATGTCAAAGTGAGGAGTAGAAATGAACATTTTATATTGTGGAGATACCAACATAGCTGATGGATTAATAATATCCATATTATCATTAATAAAACATGAAAAAGATGTATTAAACATTTATGTATTTAGTATGGATTATGATGCTTCAAAAGGTGTTAGCAAAAAAGCAATACAAAAATTAGATTATTTAGTAAAAAGTGTTAACAAAGAAAGTTTTGTAAAATTAATTGATGTTAAAGAATATTTCTTAAGTGAAATACCATCAAGTAATATAGATACGATGTTTACTCCATACTGCATGTTACGTCTTTATGCTGATTTAGTACCTGATATGCCAAGTAAAATAATGTATTTAGATAATGATGTTGTGGCATATAATTCTTTTAAAAGTTTTTATGATTTAGATAATTCTAAATACGAAATAGTTGGTGCTAGAGATTTCTATGGTCAATATTTTTATAGTAAAAATAAAATAAGGAAAGATTATTTAAATTCAGGAGTATTAATATTAAATTTAGATTTAATAAGAAAAAGCGGTAGCTTTAAAAAAGCTCGCAACATGTGTCAAACAAGAAAATTGTTACTACCTGACCAAGCTGCAATTAACAAATATTGCAAACCAAAACTAATTGTTAAAAGAAAGTATAATGAACAACATACTTTAAAAAAAGATACAGTATTTCGTCATTTTACTACAACTTTTAAGTTCTTTCCGTACTTTAGAACTCAAAAAGTTAAACCATGGAACATAGATAGATTACATGAAATCTTAAAGTGCCATGAATTTGATGACATCCTAGAACGTTATCAAAAATTGAAGGAGGATATTAAGTGAAAAAAACAATACCTATATTTTATACTATTGATGATGGATATGCCAAGTTTGTAGCAGTTTCAATTAAATCGCTAATAATGAACGCAAATAAAGATTATAATTATGATATAAATGTTATATATGAAAATTTAAGCAGTGAAAATGCCAAAAAATTAATGGATTTAGAAACAGAAAATTGTAAAATAATTTTAACTGAAATGAATAAAAATCTAAGTATGATAACAGATAAATTAGGAAATAGACTTCGTGAGTATACATTTACATTAACAATTTATTTTCGTTTATTTATACCAGTTATGTTTCCAAAGTATGATAAGTGTATTTACATTGACTCAGATACAGTAATTACTGGGGATATCTCTGAACTTTTCAATGAAGATTTAGAAGATAATTACTTAGGATGTGTTATAGATAAATCTACAATTGATAATGAAATATTAGCAAGTTATTTTGAAGAGGTCGTGGGTATCCCTCGCGATAAATACATAAATTCAGGTATGCTTTTAATGAATTCAAAAAAACTACGTGAATTAAAAATAGATGAAAAATTTTTAGATTTATACACAAAATATGGTTTTGATGTTGTAGCACCAGACCAAGATTACATAAATGCCATGTGTTATGGACATATTAAATATTTAAAAGATGAATATGATGCTATGCCAAATCCCAATAATAAAGAATTAGAAAATCCTATCATAGTTCATTACAATTTATTTTTAAAACCTTGGCAATATGATGAAGTACAATACAAAGATTATTTCTGGAAATATGCTAAATTTACACCATATTATGAAGAAATATTAGCAATAAAAGACAGTTATACCGATGAAGATAGAAAAAAAGACTCTGAATGGATGAACCTTATGGTAAAAAGAGCATCTATGTTAGTAAATGAAACAACCACTTTAAAAAATATTTTTGAAAGTGGAAAGGAAAACCGCCTATGATAATCGGAGGTAGTAAAAAAGAAGTTATAAAAAACATTGAAACAAACATAAATAATAATGAATTAAACAAAAAAGTTGAAGTCGGAGACCCCAATCTAACTGAAGAAGAAAAATTAAAATATATAAATAAATTTTATCAAAATCAAAAAAGTCCAATATATTTTATCAAAAATAAAATAGCTAATAAAACTGTTAGAAAAATAGCTAAAGAAATATATCCTAATATAAATATAATTGGGTTAGAAAAATTAGATTATGTCGATTTAACAAATGGAGCAATAATAACAAGTAATCATTTTAATCCTTTAGATAGCTACAACATTAGAAAGATAGTTGAAGAAAAACTACATAAAAAACTTTATATTGTAGTACAAGATACTAACTTAGCAATGCCTGGAGCTCTAGGTTTTTTATTCAACAATATTGAGGTAATTCCTTTATCAAAAAGTCCAAATTATATAATAAAAAAGTTTATGCCTGAGTTAAAAAAAATATTATCAAAAGGAAATTTTGTTTTAATTTATCCAGAAGAAGAAATGTGGTTTAATTATAAACTTCCAAGACCTTGTAAACGTGGAGCATATCAATTTGCACATGAACTTGATGTCCCAGTTATTTCTTGTTTTGTTAAAATGACAGACACAAATATTACAGACAATAACGAATTTAATATTGTAAAATATGATGTATTTATAAACAAAGTAATTTATCCCGAAAAAAATGAAAGCATTAAAAGTGACTCACGTAAAATGGCTGAAGTTGATTATGAAACAAGAAAAAAAGCATACGAAGATGCTTATAATAAAGAACTAAAATATGAATTTGATATCAAAGATATTGCAGGTTGGAAAGATATTTAATTATCTTTCTTTTTATATGTCACAAATTCTACATTTGATATTTTGCTTCTTTCTCTCATTTTATTACTAACAGCTTCAGCTAAAGATTTACTTTTTTCTTTTCTAGACAATTCATTATCAACTACAAAAGGACCATCAACATAAATAATTACTTTAGGTTTTTTAAATAATTTACTTTTTTGATAAGTTGTTGTTGCACAGTATACTTCTTTTTCTTCTTCAACTGGAAAAGTAAAAGCACTAGTTTTAAATGGTCTGATTTTTGTATAATATGGCCATACATGTGCTTCAGGATACACAATAATTGGGTGATTATTTCCATAATATTTTATAGATTCTCTAAATTTAATCATATTATGAATACCATCAGGTATAACTAAAGCCCCAAGAGTAGGAAGAAGCTTACCCAAAAGAGGTATCCCAAGATTAGCTTTATTAACCACATAATATGGTCTTTTATATCTAGTTATAAAAGGAGGAATAAAAGCATCTCCAACTTCTTGTGTATGATTTATATATAAATAATAGTTTTTTTTATTTTTTAAAACTTTTCTATTTTTAATACTAACATGTAAAAATAGTTTAATATAAATAAAACTAATAACAAAAAATATCCAATAAATTATATAAGACCAAATTACATAAAAGATATTTTTATGAATCCATTTATAATTATCTTTTAAAATGTATTCTTGATTTTTAGATTTAACTATATCACTATCAAAATCTTCATAATAATAAATTTTCTTCATAACTATCACACATTAATTATAGCACAGAAAATAGACAAATGCACTTTAAAAATATGGACTAGTTCATATAATATAGTGAGGTGAATACAATGAATTATTTAACATATCCATTAAAAGTTATGAATATTACCCAAGGATACAACGATAATTATACTCATAAAAGACATTCAGAAGGTAATTTAAAAGATTATCCAATTGATGATGCCTGTGGAAGTGGTAACAATAGTTATTTTTATTGTCCATGTGATGAAATGGTAGTAAAAAAGGTTTATGGAGTTGGTCTTAGAGCATCAAACACTATATGGCTAGAAAGTACAACCCCAGTTATAACACCAACATTTACAGATTACATTACTATAATGATAGTTCATCCTAAAGATAAGGATTTAAAAAATGTTTATGTTGGAAGAAAATATAAAAGAAATGAAGCATTATTTCCAAAAGGAGCAGATGGTTTTGCAACGGGACCACATTTTCACATCACTTTAGGGCGAGGAAAAATGTCTGGTTCAGGCTGGGCTAAAAACAATCTAGGTTTATGGATATTAAAAACAACTGGTTATAATATTAAACCAGAACATGGAATGTTTATAGATAAAAACTTTACCACTATAAAAAACACTAGAAATATTGAATTCTTATCCCTAAATGATGAAGAAAAAGAAGAAGATAACATTTTTTACACAACAGCAAATTTAAATATTAGATACGGTCCCGGAGCTAACTATAGATTTGTAAATTTATTACACAAAGATACACAAATTAAAATAGAAAGCATTACAAATGGTTGGGCTAAAATAAATGATAAAGAATATGTTGCTAGTGCTTATCTTACAAAAACCAAACCAAAATTTTTCTATTTATCCAAAATAACAACAGCAGCTCTTCTAAATGTTAGAAATAAACCAAATGGTAATGTTATCCTTTATAAAATACCTAAAAAAACTACTGTTAGTGTAATGAAAAATGAAAACAATTGGACACAAATTTATAATAATCGTTGGGTATACAGTAAATATTTAAACTAACAATTGCTTATTTTTAAAATTTATTATACAATATAATTAGGTGATATAAATGGGACAAGTATATGATAAAGCATTGGAATTTAAACGTAAACATCCAGGAGGAGTAGTATGGAATTTAAAAGACCATTGTAATGTAGTGGAAAAACATCTTAATCCCGGAGAATATGTAACATTTGCTTTTGCAGGTCAAAAAAATGACAAATTTTATGATTTATTTCAAACATGTGTTGTAGTTTTAACAAACAAAAGAATACTTATTGGTCAAAAACGTGTTGTCTGGGGTTATTTCTTAAGTTCAATTACACCAGATTTATATAATGACTTATTAGTTTACCAAGGTCTTATCTGGGGTCAAATCAAAATTGATACTGTAAAAGAAGAAGTAATAATATCAAATCTTCCTAAAAGTGGTCTTGATGACATAGAAACAAACATAACAGAAATGATGATGGAAGAAAAACAAAAATATGGTCATGAAGAAAACTAATGTAAAAAAATTACGGAACCTAATTATATTTTTGCTTGCTATATTTTTAATATTTATAATACTTCTAAATACATCTCACAACTATAATTTAGAATATACTATAAAAGATGTCAAAGTAAATGAAAATTATCATAAAAAAGCAAAATATTATAGTTTTGTATTTACATATGAAAATAATGAATATGAAGTAATATCTTTTGATAAATATACTAATAAAAGAAAATTAGTAACAGACATATCCATTTCTAAAGAAAATGATAATACATGTCTTTCATTTACATCAAAGTATGTTTATTTATATGATGTTTGTAAATCATCAGATACATTTTATTATAAAAATAACAATAATGACTTTAAAACTAATAAAACATATAAAAATATATTAATTGATAATTTAAATAATCAAACCTTTTTGTTATGGAACTATCATAAATTTGTTTACTTAAGTCCTAAAAAAGAAACAACAATCAGTTTATTTAATAAAGATGTATACAATTTAAACTTAATTTATCAAACTGACAAGACTTTATTAATACCAAACTACAATGAAGATTATAAATTTACTAAGATATATCAAATAAATTCTAAAAATGCCAAAACTAGTGAAATAAACTTACGTTTTGAATTATATTTTGATAGTTATTTTCTAGGTGATTACAAAAACAAAGTTTATTTATATGATAATAAAAATGAATTAGAATACTATCTTGATTTAAAGAAAAAAGAAATTTATAAAACTGATTATAAAATACTTGTTGATAAAAAGTGGGAAAGTGTTACTAACCAAAAATTAAAAAACAACAAGTTATCATTTGAAGAAACTAAAATATATAATTATACTTTAAAAGATAATAAATTATATGGAGGTTTTAACAAAGATTATTTAGTAACAAATAAAGAAGTAAGTAAAATTATTAAAACTGATAATTTAGATATCTATTACATTTCTAATGATACATTATATTATTTTAACCCATTATATGGTGAAAAAACATTACTTAAATATAGTGAGTGGGAATTTAATAACAACAATATGATATTTATCTTTTAACTAAAATAAATATTTTACATATCCTATACTAGGAGTGATAATGTGTTTAATAATTATTTAGTAAAAAATGGAGAAAATATTAAAACAATAGCAAGTAAATTTAATGTTTCTCCCCAAGAACTTATGCATATAAATAATTTATATTTTGATAGTGATTTAAGGGCAGGTACGGAAATAATAATACCTAAAAATGAAGAAAGGTATTTTAATACTTATGTAATTGAAAGCGGTGATTCTTTATATAGGATAGCAGAAAAATATAATATAAATCCCACACTACTTGCTAGCCTTAATGGCTTAGAAATGGAAGATTACATCTATCCTGGCCAAGAGCTACTAATTCCTAAAAACAATTACAGTTATTACATCACTGCAGAAGGAGATACACTAGATACAGTTAGTAAAGTATTTAAAATATCAAAACTTGACTTACTTAATCAAAATGAAACAATATATTTACTAAAAGACCAAGTATTAGTAACAAAAAGATAGAAACAACTTTACAAAAGGTTGTTTTTTTTGATAAAATTATATTAGAAAAGGGTTGGTTAAAATGATTTTAAAAAAGCCATATGCATTTTTAATTAAAAATTTCAGAAAAATTCATTTTATTCTAGCTATTTTAAGTGTGTTTATCATAATTAAAACTAACACTATAGTAACATTTTTTAAAGATTACATAGCTAATAACTATACTGTTGCAGTTACTGATACATTAGTAAAAGATACAATTAGCAATTGGTTATATGTAAGTATTATTTTAACAATTATAGCTTTAATACTTATATATATTCTTTTAAAAACCAAGAAAAAACCTCGTAAATTTTATTTATTTTCAATAATTTATTACATGATTTTATTAACATTTATTATCATTGCATCAATCCTTATTTCTTCTTTAACGAGAGACCTGTGGGATACAGCAAGTGCAAGAATATATCGTGATTTTGCTAATATGATTTTTTATCCAAGTTTTATTTTTCCAATTATTACATTTATTCGAAGTCTTGGATTTAATATTAAACAATTTAATTTTAAAAGTGATTTAAAAAAACTAGAAATAACAGATAAAGATAGTGAAGAAATAGAACTTAGTTTAAATTTTGACAATTATAAAGCTAAAAGAACTATTCGTAGATTTATCCGTGAATTTAAATATTATTATGAAGAAAATAAGAAAATATTTTATCTAATTGGTATTATTTTAATAATTATATCAGGATTTTTAATTTATAAAAATACCGAAAAAATTAAATATACTTATAGTGAAAATAAAACATTTACAAGTAATTCTCTTATCTACAAAATCACTGATAGCATGATTACTAATCTTGATTTAAAAGGTAATACAATAAGTAATGACAATTATTATGTTGTTATAAAATTTGAAGTAAAAAATAGTTCTAACAAAGACTTAAGAATAAACTATGATAATTTTAAACTTTATTATGGCAAAAAATATGTTTATCCTTCCCTAAATTTAGGTAATAATTTTCTAGATTTCGGAGACCCATACATGAATGACTACATAAAAGTAAATGAAAATAAAACATATATCATGGCATATGAAATAGATAAAAAATACAAAAATAGTAATTTTAAAATAGTTCTATATCTAGGGACATCTACTAAAAGTAATGATTTTCTAGCTAAAACAGCTACAATTAAGTTAAATCCAGTTACATATGATAAAGTAGAAAGAATAAGAAATGCTAGTATAAATGATTTAGTATCTTTATCAGGTACATCATTAAAAAATTCAAGTATAAACATAAAATCAGTACTTATTACTAATAGATATGAATATCAATATGATTGTGGTTATAAAACAGATAGATATAAATGTACCGACTTTGTAGTGGCAGACTCATCATACCAAAATAAAGTTTCTCTAATAGTAATGGATTATGACTTAACTTTAGATAATACAACGTCATCTTATCAAAACATCAATGATTTAAATGCTTTTGCATCTAATTTTATGAAAATAGAATATACTTTACTAGGTAAATCCAAAGTAGCTAATGTTAAATATAAAAATCCATCAAGAACTATAAACAAACTAATTTTAGAGACAGATGGAGAAATAAATGATGCTGATGCAATTAATCTATTAATAACTATTAGAAATAGAGAATATGCTATAAGATTAAAGTAAGAAAGATATAAAGAGAACAAGACTTGACTATGATTAAATATGTGATATATTTATATCAGTTAGGAGAATGTGATTTAAATGAAAAAAATTATATTGTTGTCAATTTTAGTTTTATGCTTAAGTGGATGTCAAAAAGATAATGACAAACTTCTAGCAGATGGTTATGAAATAACTCCAGTGGGAAGCACTGAATGTAGTAATGAAACTCCATACTATATGGATGATGAAAGAACTGTTTATCTAGCATGTTATGAAAACATAAATCTAACTAAAGATAATAAGAGTATCTCTTTAAATGAATATTTAGTTGATAATTCTTTAGATAGTTTCATAAGTAAGTTAGATAAAGAAACAAAAAGTACTACTTTAAAAGATGGTGGAACTAAAATATACAAAAAAGATGATTTTACCATAGTTGTATGTAATAAAATGACAGATGATATGGTAGTATCTAAAGACATTCATATTGGTAAAGATAATGACAAAAACAATAATATTTGTGATGTATCATCAACAGATATAGTAAAAAGAGAAAAATAATCATAAAAGGGTAATATTAAATATTATCTTTTTTTATGTATTAAAAAAAGCCCAAATAACAGGGCTTTGATTACTATTTGGAGGAACCGACCAGATTCGAACTGGTGATCAGGGTGTTGCAGACCCACGCCTTAGCCACTTGGCTACGGTTCCACGTAAGATAATTTTAATATAAATTTGCCATTTTGTAAAGTAAATAATGCAAATTATACTAAATTTTATACAATTTTATAGTATTTTATTCATTATTATCAAAAAAAGTTTTAATATCTACATTATATTTTTGACATATTATAAACAAAGTATCTAAAGAAACAAATATTTCACCAAAAACTTTTTAAATACTGCAGTAACATTTGACAACTTGGTAGAAAATAATACTGTTTTATAATTAATGCTGTTGTATAATTAAAATATCAAAAGTAGTCACTATTAAGGCATGGGTCTGCAACATCCAAAACACCACTTCAAATGAAAAAACAAAAATAATGCCAATAATTGTCTATTTTTTACGCCAAATTTATCAATGTTTATTGCTATTTGTCGAATATTTGGTTATAATAAAAAAGAATAAGGGAAGTGTGATATGAACTCCGAAGTAAAAAAGAAGTCTAATTTTCGGGAAACATTAAAATTTATTTCAACTATTATCAGTTGGACGGTTTTTACTTTGTTAATTCTTATCATGGTTGCTTTAGTTTATTACTTTGTAGCAGTAAGAATTTATGCTGCCAAAGGTAGTGGACATGAACCGAAATTCTCTTTATATACCATAATTACTCCAAGTATGACCCCAAATATTAATGTATATGATGTAGTTGTTGATGTAAAAGTTGATAAACCGGAAGATATAAAGATAAATGATGTAATTACATTTAATTCCAGTATACCCGGTGTTCACGGAGGAACAATTACTCACCGTGTCATAGCTATAAATAAGGATGCCAGTGGCAACTATCATTACACTACTAAGGGTGACTATAATCTAGTTGATGATGGAGTAGATGTAGAGTTTGCTAGTATTGTTGGTAAAGTTGCATTAAGAATTCCTCAACTTGGAAGAGTACAATTCTTCCTTGCAACAAAAGCTGGTTGGTTAATCTGTGTTTTAGTTCCAGCAGTTTATGTAATAATCAAAGACATATTTAAAATAATAAAATTAAAAACCAACAAAAGCGATGGCAAGTTTAGTAAATTCTTAAATCGCCCACTAATATCGTTTAAGAAAAGAAAATTGTTGCCATATACACCACAAGAAGAAATTGAACTAAAAGAAGAGATAAAACCAGAAGTAAATAATTCATTTATTAAATATTATGATAATGATGAAGATGATGATTTTAATCTTCCTTCTCTAAAATAACGCTTTAAAAGCGTTTTTTTGTTATAAAAAATATTCTTACAAATATAATTTTGTAAGGTGAGTAATTTGAAAAAAATAATAAAAAACTACAAAAGTACTATAATTCTTTTAGTAAGTGTCATAATTGGAACTATATGTGGATTAATTTTTAAAGAAAAAACAAGTATTGTAAAACCACTTGGAGATTTATTTTTAAATCTTTTACTTGTAATAATAGTACCTTTAATATTTTTTACTATTACATCATCAATATCTAAAATGAGTAATAAAAAAAGATTAAGTAAAATAATAATTAATACTTTTATAATATTTTTAATAACATCAGTTATTGCTTGTCTTTTTGCACTGTTAACAACCTCATTTATAGATTTAGTAAATAAAGAGGATACTGTTTTAATCCAAGAAACATTTAAAAATAATGAAAATGTAACACCAAAATTAAATATTTTAGAAAGAACAGTTAATGTTTTATCAACTAATTCATTTATTAACCTTTTATCAACAGATAATTTAGTAGCTTTAATAATTATGTCTGTTTTATTAGGTTTAGCTATTAATAAAGCAGGAACTAAGGGAAGAAAAGTAGCAGATTTCTTTGATAGTTTTAGTGAGGTAATGTATAAATTAATTGAAATTATAATGTATTATGCTCCGATTGGGCTTGGTTGTTATTTTGCAAGTTTAGTTGGTTCCATCGGAAGTACAATTGCTCTAGGTTTCTTAAAAACATTTATAGTTTTTACAATTACATCTATTTTATTTATGTTTATATTTTATACGCTATATGCTTTTATTGCAGGAAGAAAAAAGGGCGTTAAATTATTTTGGAAAAATATTTTACCAGTAGCATTAACAGCAGTTGGTACATGTTCATCAGCAGCAAGTGTCCCAATAAATATAAGTTGCACTAAAAAAATTGGTGTTCCAAATGATATTGCAGAAACGACAGTTTCTCTAGGTACTAGTTTTCATAAAGATGGTTCATGCATGGGTAGTGTATTTAAAATAATGTTTTTAGTAAATTTATTTGGAACATCTCTTTTAACTATTGGGGATTTTACTAAAGTATTAGGTATAGCTCTTTTAGCCACTCTTCTTGTAACAGCAGTTCCAATCGGCGGTGGAACAATCAGTGAAATGTTAATACTTTCTATGCTAAACTATAATGTTGCTGCCCTTCCTATTTTAACAATTATAGCAACAATTATTGATGCCCCAGCAACTTTATTAAATGTCATCGGAGACACTGCGTCATCTATGTTAGTAACCAAAACAGTTGAAAAAAATAATTGGTTAGAAAAATCACAGAACTAATAAAATACAGCCAAATACGAATTTTATGACAAATAAAATTTACAAAATTTAGCAAAAATACTTTTTTTGCTACTTTGGTTGTGATATAATAGAAACATAAGTTACCATAGAGTAATAAAGTGAGGTGAACTATTTATGCCAGCAGTGGTTGAATTAACAAAAGACAGAATTGTAAAAGTAGCAGTAAAAATGGTCAATGAAAATGGCTGGGACAGTGTTAATGCCAGAAGTTTAGCAACACGCCTCGGAGTATCAACTAAACCATTATATCGAATTTATAACAACATGGATGAAATCAAAGAAGATATTTACAAAGAAATTGCTCATCAATACGATGAATTTTTAACTAGTAGAATAGATAGTAAAAAAGCTTTATTAACATTATGTATTGCTTATGTTGAATTTGCACAAGAATACAAAAACTTATTTATTAGCTTATTTTTAAGTAATAATTTAAAATGGAAATCTATCGAAAATGTTTTAGATGAAAAATGGAACCAAAGTACTATTATAAATCTTGTTAATAAGCATGGTTATAGTTTTGAAGATGCCAAGAATTTATTTATGAACATGTGGTTATATGCAAATGGACTTGCAACCTTAATTGCCACAAATGAAATAAAGATTGAAGAACAAGAAATACTAGTAAAATTAGTAAAATTTTATAAAATACTAGTTAAAGGTGAATAATGAATAGAATTGAAATAAAACCAAGTAACTTAAGCATAGATAGAATTGAAGAAAAATGCTTAAATTGTGGTATGTGTAAAAAAACTTGTGAAAGTATTAATAACATTGGTGATGACTGTATAAATTGTGGACAATGTATTTTAACATGCCCAAGTGGTGCCTTAATACCCAAATTTGAATATAAAAAAGTTCTTAATTATATTAATGATACAGATATGTGTGTAGTAGCTTTTACTGCTCCCGCTGTAAGAGTAGCAATCGGTGATGAATTTGGTTTTCCAAGTGGGACATTTTTAGAAGGCAAAATGGTAAGTGCATTAAAGAAAATAGGTTTTGATTATTGTTTTGATACAACATTCGGTGCAGATTTAACAATCATGGAAGAAGCAAATGAACTTGTAGAAAGATTAAAACATAAAAAGACACCTCTTTTTACCAGTTGTTGTCCATCCTGGGTTTTATATATGGAAAAATTCCATCCTGAACAATTAGAAAACTTAAGTTCTTGCAAAAGCCCAATATCTATGCAATCAACAATGATAAAAACTTATTTTAGTGATATGTATGATATTCCAAAAGACAAAATAATAACTGTTGCCATAGCTCCTTGTGTTGCTAAGAAAACTGAAAAAATGTATCATCCTGAAACTGATTTTGTAATTACAACCCGTGAACTTGCTATGTTAATCCGTGAAACGAATATAGATTTTAATAGTTTAAAAGATGAAGAATATGACTCTTTAATGGGGGCATCATCTACGAGTGGTCTTATATTCGGGGCTTCCGGTGGAGTAACCGAAGCAGTTTTAAGAACAGCATACTATATGATAAATGGAAAAGTTGCTCCTGTAAAATTTTATCATTTAGATGAAATACGTAATGAAAGTGATTTTAAAACAACAACTGTAGACCTTGGAAAATACTATTTAAAAGTTGCAGTTATAAACAAGTTATCAACAGTAAGTTCTAAATATGATGAATTAAAAAAATATGATTTTGTAGAAGTAATGGCTTGTCCAGGAGGATGTATCGGCGGAGCGGGTCAACCACTCGGAGCAATTAAAGATATGAAAGAAGTCCGTGAAAATCGAATTCAAAGTTTATATAAAAAAGATAATGAAGAAAAAATCAAAGAAGCATATAGAAATCCTAAGATTCAGGATGCTTACATATCTTATATAAGTAAGAATAATATACAACTTCATACAAAATATATTTCAAAAAAGACTATACAAAATGAAACAAACAAAGTATAATAAATATCGGAGGGAAAAAATGAAGAAGTTTATAGTTTTATTTATAGGTGTAATCACATTATTATTTGCAACAAATGTTAAAGCAAGTAAAATAGAATTACCAGAAAAAACAGACCATGAAAAGGTCAAAGTATATTTATTCCGTGGAGCAGGATGTTCGCATTGCTATGATTTTTTAACATACTTTGCTGATAAATATGAAACATATGATGATTATTTTGAAATCGTAACATATGAATCTTGGAATAATAGTACAAATCAAAATCTTATGTTTGCTGTTAAAAAAATAGTTGGCGAAGAAGAAAACGGTGCTGTTCCATTTATCGTAGTTGGTGATGATTATCATTTACTAGGGTTCGGAGATGATTCAGGAGAAGAAATTATTAATGCTGCCTTAGAAGCATACCAAGATAAAAAATATACAGATATAGTTGCAAAAGCAATAAAAAGCAATAAATTAAAACCAACAGCTGAAACAATCAGTGAAGCTGCAACATCTGAAGGGATAAAGCCAGAAAATCAATCAACTACTGCTAAAACTGAAGAAAATTATTCTAAAGATAACAATAAAATATCAGATGGAGCTGTAATAGCTATAGTATTTAGTGTAATAATTCTAGGTTTTGCAGGTCTAGTATTCATTTCAAGAAAGTAGGTTTAAATGAAGAAGTTCTTATTAACAATTTTAGTGGCATTAAGTATTGTTTTAATACCAAATGTTAGTGCCAAAATAAATGTTCCAGAAAAAACAGACCATGAAAAAGTTAAAGTTTATCTATTCTGGAGTAGTACATGTAAAAACTGTCACAATTTAATTAGTTATTTCGGGGATAAATATGATGCATATGAAGATTATTTTGAAATTATAACATATCAAGTAAATAGTGATAAAGCTAATTCAGAATTATCAAATGCCATAGCTAAAGACGTTAAAGAAGACCCAGGATATATTCCACTAGTTATTATTGGTAATACTTATCATGTCCTTGGATGGCAAGATTCATTAGGTGAAACAATAATTAATGAAGCCTTAAAAGCATATCAAGATGAAAATTATACAGATATAGTTGCTAAAAAAATAGAAGATAAACAACTTACAGTAACAGAAAAAACTTTTAAAGATGCATGTAGTGTAGCTGGAATTACATGTAAAGGAAGTAAAGAAAGTAAAACTGATGGTATTGTAATTGGTATAGTATTTGGAGTATTAATTTTAGGATTTGCTGGATTAATAGTTCTATCAAGAAAAAAATAAAGAGATTTGTTTTTCAAATCTCTTTTTAGTTATTATAAATATTTATTAGTTATAAATTCTCTACCACCATTTATATTAATGTAGTATTCTTCAATAACTTCTTCATTATTATTTTTTTCTATTGAAACAGTAAATTTCAAAGTATAACCCACAACACCTTTACCAGTTGTATTAAGTACTGTAGCAGTTTCACTATTAACATGTATATTTTTAACACCTAAATTAATTTTACTAAGTTCTTTTTTTATTTTTTCGTTTTCAGATTTAATCAATTCATTAACTGGTGCTAAAACATTTTCATCATTATATAAATTTAAATCTAAAGCACAACCTTCTTTTGTAACATTAACTGCTAAAATATTTGTAGTATCATACTTAGCATTACCATACTTACATGTTATAGGCTTTACTACTGTATCATTACCAATTGTTAAAGTAGCTTTCATTGGACTGGTTTTATTACCAGATGCATCACTGGCAACAATTAATATTTCATAAGAACCTTCTTTAGTATAATTTCTATAATCTATTTTTTCGCCCTTTTGGTCAAGGCTCAAATCATAAAAATCAATAATACAATCTTTATTACTATTATCTTGGCAAGATTTTACAAAATCATTAGCTTTATAAGATTCACCAACATTTATTTTAACATCTTTAATAATAAGTTCAGGAACTTCAGTATCTACAATTTGTATTTTAGAATTATATTTTTTACCATATATTTTAATAACTACATCATAAGTACCAATTTCACTAAAATCAACATTTTTATATGTTATTTTAATATCTTTTTCTTTAACATTTTCTAGTTGTTCAAAAAATAAATTTTTATCAACATTTTCATTATTAACTTCAATAGCTATAACATCCCTTATTTTTATAATAGCATCATCATGACTATTTCTAAAAAATACACTAATTAATACGCCGATTATAATTACAGCTACAACAGCAATTATAGATATTAGAAGAACTTTATTATTATTTGATTTAGTTTTACTTCTTCCTTTTTTAACTTTTTGATTAAAGAATTTTGCCATTATGCATCACCCATCCTTATTTAATTCTATCATATTTTTAAAAATCTTCCAATAAAAATGACAAAAGTAGCAAAAATTTCTTGTAAAATGTGTCAAAATGTGGTATTATCATAATTGCAAGTTTATATTTTTAATATAATTTGTTAAGTGGAGGGGATAACTTGCGGACTTGCCCTATAACCACTTACGCGAAAAAATTTTTATAGGAGGTGTTTTCGTGGCTAAAGAAGTCGTAAAGAAAATTAAATTACAAATCGAAGCTGGAAAAGCTACACCTGCACCACCAGTTGGTACAGTTCTAGGACCTGCTGGAATTAACTTAGGAGAATTCTGTACTAAGTTTAATGAAGCAACTAGAGACAAAATGGGTGATGTAGTTCCATGTGAAATTTCCATCTATGATGACCGTTCTTTTGATTTTGTTCTTAAGACTGCTCCAGCAGCATTCTTACTTAAGAAAGTTGCTAAAATAAAGAGTGGAAGTAAAAAAGGAGCTAATGAAATCGTAGCTACTATTACTGAAAAAGAACTAAGAGAAATCGCTGAAGAAAAAATGCCAGATTTAAATGCTTATGATGTTGATGCAGCTATGAACATTATTGCTGGTACTGCTCGTAACATGGGTATTGCAGTTAAAGGTTTCAATGATGCTGAACTTGAAGAACAAGCAGCTGAAGCAAAAGAAGAAGAAAAAGAACAAGCTAAACGTGAAGCAGAACTAGAAAGACTTGAAGAAGAAGCTAAAGAAATGTCTGATGCAAGCGTTGAAGTTCCAACTCATGATGATTTAGAAAAATCTGAAGAAGAAACAGAAGAAAAATAATTAAAATAATAAAAATTGTCCGCTTAATGAACCACAGTTAGGAGGTAAACTATGAAAAAATATGGAAAAAAATATGTGGAAGCATCTAAAAACGTTGATAAAAACAAAGCATATGCTTTAGAAGATGCAATCAAATTAGTTAAAGAAACAAGTGTTACTAAATTTGATAGTACAGTTGATGTTGCAATTAAATTAAACATTGACCCTAAAAAATCTGACCAACAATTAAAAGGAGCTTTATCACTTCCAAACGGAACTGGTAAATCTAAAAAAGTTTTAGTTATAGCTAAAGGAGCATTCGCTGAAGAAGCTAAAAAAGCTGGAGCTGATTTTGTTGGGGAAAAAGATATGCTTGATAAAATAAAAAATGAAAACTGGTTTGACTTTGATGTTGTAGTTGCTACACCAGATATGATGCCAGAAGTTGGAAAAATTGGTAATATTCTTGGACCACGTAACTTAATGCCTAACCCTAAGACTGGAACAGTAACAACTAAAGTTGGTGCTATTGTTGAAGATCTTAAAAAAGGTATGGTTACATACAAGAATGATAAATTTGGTAATATCCATACTGTAATTGGTAAAGTTTCATTTGATGAAAAGAAATTAGCTGAAAACTTAAGCTATGTTGTTACAACTATTTCTAAAGCTAAACCACAAACAGTAAAAGGAACATTTATTGAAAACATTGCTATTTCAACAACTATGGGTCCTGGAATCAAGCTAGATAAAAATAGTTTTGACATTTAATTAAAAATGTAATATAATACGTATTAGAAAAAGCGAGAACCAAAGACAGTAGGCAAAAAAATAAGTCCTACCGAGGGGATACTTAAAACTACAAGATAATTTTAAGCTTCCCTTGGGAAGCTTTTCTAATATAATAAGGAGGAGAATATGGCAAGCACAAAAATTCTTGAACAAAAGAAACTTGTTGTTGACGAAATAGTTAACAAACTAAAGTCAAGTGAAAGTGTAATAATATTCCAATACCAAGGATTAACAGTTGAAGAACTTTCTGAATTAAGAAAAGAACTTAAAAATGTTGATTCAGAAGTAAAGGTTTATAAAAACACACTACTTAAAAGAGCTGCTGATGAATTAAATCTTAATTTAGATGAATTCTTAGAAGGACCAAATGCAATTTTATTGGGTAAAGAATTACTTGAACCAATTAAAATTGTATCAGAATTTGCTAAGAAACATGATAAATTAGATATCCGTGTAGGTGTTATCAGTGGAAATGTTGCAGATTTAGCTGTAATAAAAGAATATGCTACCATTCCATCAAGAGAAGGATTACTTACAATGCTTGCTGGTGGTATGATGCAATATGTTAAAGATTTAGCAATAGGATTAAATCTTTATGCCGAACAATTAGAAGGGAAGGAATAGAATATGGCAAAATTAAACAAAGAAGATTTTATAAGTGCATTAAAAGAAATGACAATTCTTGAAGTTAAAGAATTAGTTGACGCAATGAAAGAAGAATTTGGTGTTGATCCAATGGCTGTTGCTGTTGCTGCTGCTCCAGCTGCTGCTGTAGATGAAGGACCAAAAACTAGAACAGTTGTATTAAAATCAGCTGGTGGAAACAAAATTGCAGTTATTAAAATCATTAAAGAAATTACTGGTTTAGGATTAGTTGAAGCTAAAGCTGTAGCTGACAACGGTGGAAATATTAAAGAAAATATTCCTGCTGAAGAAGCTGAAGCTATTAAAACTCAATTAACTGAAGCTGGTGCTGAAGTAGAATTAGTTTAATTCTAAAATAAAAGACCACATTCGTGTGGTTTTTTTTGTTGAAATATATATTTGTTTTTAGTATAATAAGTTTATGGAAGATTATTCAATATTCTTGAATGTCTACCTATATTACATGGTTTGACATTTGCTTAATGGCAGATGCTTTTTTAATTTTTAATCCAAAATACTTGAAGTTTTTTTTATTATTTGATAAAATGAATACATGAAGAGAAATCTTCATATAATAAAAAAAGGAACATTCAGTATCTGAATGTCTACCTAAATTTTTTTAGCTGACATTTGCCTAACGGCAGATGTCTAATTTTATTAATAAAAGCATTATTGCTATTAAAAATAGAATAACACACAATCGGTTAAGAAATTTAATAACATAAATTCTCTTCTTCATATGTATTCCTCCTTCCATAAGCCAAAAGCCCCTGAAAAGAGGTAGACACCCAGAACACAAAATGTTCCATAGGAAGTACTATAACAGATAATTAAATGAAAAACAAGAGTATAAGAATAAATTGTAGAAAAAATTTAGCCACATAAATCTATGTGACTATTTTTTTAATAATTTCTTCATAAGTAAAACCATAATTTTTTAGTTCTAAAACCATATTATTTAAGCTATCAAATAACTCTTTAGTTCTATCATTTTATATCCTCCATTGTACTATATGTACTAGTACAATTAAAATAGACCATACAAAATAAAAAAAATCGATAGCAAATTAATAAATTGACATTACTAAGTATTTTTACTATAATACACTTATAGGTGATAACAATGCTTAAAAATATAAACAACAAACTAAAAAATAATGGTGGCTGGGGGCTTGTAGAAATGTTAATCCTAAGTGGAATTCTTTTACTAGCCTTACTTTTTGCAGCTTACTTAATATATAAATTATATAGTAATTTTTAAAGCAAAATTTATTGTGACTAAATTTTAGGGGGATAAATATGTCAAAACTATCAAATTGTTTATTAATGCTTGAATATTTAGAAAATGGTAGAAAATACAATATAAAGGAACTAGCAGAAAAACTTGAAGTATCCGAAAGAATGGTTAGAAGTTACAAGGAAGAACTTGAAAAAGCAGGAGTATTTATAGATAGCATCATGGGACCTTATGGAGGTTATGTTTTAAATCAAAGTATTAAAATTCCTTTACGCAAATTTTCTAAAGAAGATTATGAATTTTTAAAAAACTTAAAAGTAAATGAAGACGATAAAGAAAAATTACAAATAATAGCTGATAAAGTTCATGGAATTTATTTTGAATCTCAAAACGAAAATATTGAATTAAAAGATGATATTAAAAATTATTATAATATATTAAATAAGGCTATAAAAGAAAAAAGAAAAGTAAAAATAAATTATTATTCATTTACCGATGGAAATTTAAATAGAATTATAAGGCCATATGATTTATTTTTATATAATTCTGGATGGGGATGTGCAGCCTTTTGCGAACTTCGTCAAGATTTAAGACATTTTGAACTTAAAAGAATAAATAAAATGGAACTTTTAGATGAAACTTTTTAAGTAGACCAAATACTTCCTCTTTAAGTGATATAAATTACTTAAGGAGGATTTTTTATGGAAAAGAATATGAACGAAAATTTCAAAAAATTGAATAATAGGGTTGTTGATAGTTTAAATGATACTGACTTAGAAAAATTAAATTATTTACTAAGTAAAATTAAAGACCCAACATTAGTATCGGGGGTAGGTGGTTCGAGTATTGTTGCTTCGTTTGCATCAAAAATATTACTTATGAAGAATATGATTATAACAAAATGTGTAGAACCAAGGGATTTAAAATATTTTAAAGAGTTTATGAACGGCTATAAAAATATTTTGGCATGTAGTTACTCTGGAGCAAACTTTGGCGTTGAATTAGCATTCGATAACAATCTAAGACATTATTTGTTATCTAGTAAGGAAAATAATGAAAACGGTATAATTAGTTTAAATTATGTTTGTAAAGATCAAGAAAAAAGTTTTATATCTTTAGCAGCAACATTAATACCATGTGCAATATTATTAAATTATTATTTGGATAATGATTATCAAAGAATAATTGATAGTACGAAAGAATATGATTATAATTTTGATGTAAATTGTGATGCTTTTGAAATTTTTACAGGTTTTGAAACATTATCAGCAAGCAAATATTTAGAATCTACGATGGTTGAAGCTGGTATTGGCATTCCTGTAATTCATGATAAGTATTCATATTGTCATGGTAGAAGTACATTATCAAAAACTTACAATAATATAGCAATATATTTTAATTTAGGTACGGACTTAGATAAACTATTATTAAGTGAATTAACTAAATACTATAAAGAAGTAATTGTATTAGATAGCAAGCCAACGCTTTTATCGGAGTATAACTTATTAGTAAAGTGCATGTATCTAACAAAATACATTGCCTCCCAAAAAGAAAAGGATTTATCAGGTGTAGATTATAATCCAATTGTTAAAAAGCTTTATAGGTTTAAAAGCGGTGTGTGATAAAAAGCACAACAAATTAACCCAAAATTCATTATTTTTCTTGACAAACATATCATATTAATGTTATAGTATATTTGCATTTTGAAAAGACAGGTTCTGCTTAGGTAGAACCTAGTTTAAAACAATGTTCGATACACCAGGATGTGTGTTAATGGAAAGGAGCGAAAATAAATGCCTACGATCAATCAATTAGTAAAGAAAAATCGAAGCAAAAAAACAAGAAAGAGTAAAAGTCCAGTATTAAATGTTGGATTTAACACTCTAGAAAAGAAACAAACTGATGCAAAGAGTCCACAAAAAAGAGGAGTTTGTACTAAAGTTGGTACAAGAACACCTAAAAAACCGAACTCAGCATTAAGAAAATATGCTCGTGTTAGACTTTCTAATGGTAAAGAAATCGATGCTTATATTCCAGGAGAAGGACATAACTTACAAGAACACAGTGTTGTTTTAGTAAGAGGTGGCCGTGTTAAGGATTTAATCGGTGTTCGTTATCATATCGTAAGGGGTACACTTGATACTCACGGAGTTCAAGACCGTAAACAAGGACGTAGTAAATACGGTACTAAAAAAGACAAAAAATAATAGAATAGGAGGAAAATTAAATGCGTAAAAGACGTGCAGTTAAAAGAGATGTATTACCAGATCCTATATATAATTCTAAAGTAGTTACTAAATTAGTAAATCAAATTATGTTAGATGGTAAAAAAGGTACAGCTCAAAAGATATTATATGAAGCATTTGATATAGTTGCTGAAAAAACTGGAAAACCAGCTTTAGAAGTTTACAATGCGGCATTAGAAAATATCAAACCAGCTCTAGAAGTTAAATCTCGTAGAGTTGGGGGCTCAAATTATCAAGTTCCAATGGAAGTAAATGATGAAAGAGCTCAAACACTAGCTTTAAGATGGTTAGTTAATTATGCAAAATTAAGAAATGGAAAGGGAATGGCCATTAATCTTGCAAACGAAATCATAGATGCCTCAAACGGTACTGGTGGAGCTTGCAAAAAACGTGAAGACACTCATAGAATGGCAGAAGCAAATAAAGCATTTGCTCATTATAGATGGTAAGCACTATGGCTAGAGACGTTTCAATTGACAAATTAAGAAATATCGGTATCATGGCTCACATCGATGCTGGTAAAACAACTACTACAGAAAGAATTTTATTCTTAACTGGTATTACACACAAAATCGGAGAAACTCACGAAGGTGAATCTCAAATGGACTGGATGGAACAAGAAAAGGAAAGAGGTATTACAATTACTTCTGCCGCTACTACTTGTCACTGGAAAGGATATAGATTAAACATTATCGATACCCCAGGTCACGTAGACTTTACTATCGAAGTTCAAAGAAGTTTAAGAGTTCTAGATGGTGCTATAGCTCTAATTGATGCTCAAGCTGGTGTAGAACCTCAAACTGAAACTGTTTGGAGACAAGCAAATGAATACAAAGTACCAAGAATGATTTGTGCTAACAAAATGGAAAAGATGGGCGCTGATTTCTACTATTCATTAGATACAATTAAAAGTAGATTAGGTGCTAATGCTGCTCCAATTATGTTACCAATCGGTGCTGAACAATTTTATGAAGGTTACATCGATTTAGTTACTAAAAAAGCATACAAATATGATGGAACTGAAAAACAAGAAGTATCTGAAATGGAAATTCCAGCAGATATGGTAGAAAAAACTGAAGAATATAGAACTAAATTAATTGAAGCAGTAGCTGATTTTGATGAAGATTTAATGATGAAATACCTAGATGGTGGAGAAATAACTGTTGATGAATTAAAAGCAGCTATCAGAAAAGCAACATTATCTGTAGGATTCTTCCCAGTATTATGTGCTGATGCTCTAGGAGATAAAGGAACACGTGCTTTACTTGATGCTGTTATAGATTACCTACCAGCACCAACTGATATTGAAGCAATTGAATGTACTGATGCAAAAGGAAACGATGTATTAAGACATCCAAGTGATTCTGAACCATTCACAGCGCTAGCATTTAAGATTATGACTGACCCATATGTTGGTAGACTTTCATTCTTCCGTGTTTATTCAGGAGTTTTAAAAGCAGGTTCATATGTTTTAAACTCTACTAAAGGAGAAAAAGAAAGAATTGGTCGTATTCTACAAATGCATGCAAACCAAAGAAAAGAAATTACAGAAGTATATGCAGGAGAAATTGCTGCAGCAGTTGGTTTAAAAAATACTACAACTGCAGATACATTATGTGATGAAAAGAATCCATGTATCATGAAGGGTATGGAATTCCCAGCTCCAGTTATTGATATAGCTATTGAACCAAAGAGTAAAAATGACCAAGACAAAATGGCCATTGCTATTCAAAAACTAGTTGAAGAAGACCCAACTCTAAGAGTTAAAACAGATACAGAAACTGGTCAAACAGTTCTATCTGGAATGGGTGAATTACACTTAGACATTATTGTTGACCGTATGCGTCGTGAATTTAATGTTGAATGTAATAAAGGTAAGCCACAAGTTGCTTATCGTGAAACACTTACTCAAGCTGCTGAATGTGAAGGTAAATATATTAAACAATCAGGTGGACGTGGACAATACGGACATGTTTGGGTTAAGTTCGAACCAAATCCTGAAAAAGGATACGAATTCGTTGATGCTATCGTTGGTGGTGTAGTTCCTCGTGAATATATACCAGTAACAGATAAAGGATTACAAGAAGCTATGGCTGGTGGTATCCTTGCTGGTTATCCAATGGTTGATGTTAAGGCTACATTATTTGATGGATCATACCATGATGTAGACTCATCTGAAATGGCATTCAAAATCGCTGCTTCTATGGCTTTAAAAGAAGCTAAGAATAAGTGTAAACCTGTACTTCTAGAACCAATTATGAAAGTTGAAGTAGTTGTTCCAGAAGAATATATGGGTAACGTAATGGGAGATTTAACATCTCGTCGTGGTAAACCATTAGGAAATGAATCACGTGGAAATGCATTATCAATCAATGCTATGGTTCCACTTGCTGAAATGTTTGGATATGCAACAAGTTTACGTTCAAATTCTCAAGGTAGAGGTAACTTCACCATGACTTTAGACCATTATGAAGAAGTTCCAAAGAACATTGCTGAAGAAATAATTAAGAAAAACAGCATAAATTAAGGAATAATACTTGAAAAATTTTCAAGCATTAGATAAAATATAATAGTAATATAAGAAAAGGAGGAAATTATTATATGGCAAGAGAAAAATTCGATCGTTCAAAAGAACACGTTAATATTGGTACCATTGGACACGTTGACCATGGTAAAACAACATTAACTGCTGCGATCACAAAATACTTTGGAAAATTTGTCGATTATGCTGATATCGACAAAGCTCCAGAAGAAAGAGAAAGAGGTATAACTATCAACACTGCGCATGTTGAATACGAAACTGAAAAACGTCACTATGCACACGTTGACTGTCCAGGCCATGCTGACTATGTTAAAAACATGATCACTGGTGCTGCACAAATGGATGGAGCTATCCTAGTTGTATCTGCTGCAGATGGTCCTATGCCACAAACTAGAGAACACATTTTGTTATCTCGTCAAGTTGGTGTGCCTAAGATCGTGGTTTACATGAATAAATGTGACCAAGTTGATGATCCTGAACTACTTGATTTAGTAGAAATGGAAATCAGAGAATTATTAGGAGAATATGGATATGATTCTGAATGTCCTATTATCCGTGGTAGTGCTTTAAAAGCCCTAGAAGGTGATGAAGCTGCTGCTCAAAGTATCCGTGACTTAATGGCTGCTGTTGATTCTTATATCGATGCTCCAGTTCGTGATACTGACAAACCATTCTTAATGAGTATTGAAGACGTTTTCACAATTTCAGGACGTGGAACAGTTGTTACTGGACGTGTTGAACGTGGACAATTAAAACTTAACGACGAAGTTGAAATCGTTGGTCTAAGACCTACAACTAAAACAGTAGTTACTGGTATTGAAATGTTTAGAAAATCTCTAGACTTTGCTCAAGCTGGTGACAATGCTGGATGCTTACTTCGTGGAGTTGCTCGTGATGGCGTTGAACGTGGACAAGTTTTAGCTAAACCAGGAAGCGTTACACCTCATACAAAATTCAAAGCAAGCGTATACGTTCTATCTAAAGAAGAAGGAGGACGTCATACACCATTCTTCTCAAATTACCGTCCACAATTCTATTTCAGAACTACAGACGTAACAGGTGTTATTGAATTACCTGAAGGAGTAGAAATGGTAATGCCTGGAGATAATGTTGACATGACTGTTGAATTAATTGCTCCAGTTGCTCTAGAAAACGGAACTAAATTCTCTATCCGTGAAGGTGGAAGAACTGTTGGTGCCGGAGTTGTATCTGAAATTTTAAAATAATTTAAGAATATAACAATTAAAAAATCTTAGGACTTCGTGTCTTAAGATTTTTATTTTGCCTTAGGATAAGGCTTTCTTTCATTTGTTAAACCGAGTTAATAGTCTGTTGAAACATTATAATATTTTGCAAGCATAACCAGTTTATCAATAGGAAGTAACCTTATTCCCATTTCATATCTACTATATTGAACTTGAGATGTTCCAAGTAATTTTGCAATATCTTTTTGAGATAAATCCCTATCTTTTCTAATATCTCTCAGTCTATTAAGATTTATATACATTTTAATCACCATTTTTATTTTGACATATAACCAAATGGTTATCTTGACTTTAATACCAAATAGTTATATAATTATAAAAATAATACCATTTGGTTATAACACGGAGGTTAAAATGTATAAGAAGTTATTAATTACATCTACAACAATAATTATAATATTTTTAATTATTTTTGTTAATAAGTCTATTTTTATCAACAAAAATATTGAAAATACAGACTATAATATAATAAAAGAACATAAAAATGAATTATCAATGATGTTAGAAACAACACCCGGTAGTGGAGAATATGAAAAAACAACTGCAAGTGAATGGCCAACAGAAGGATATATATTTAATTCTACTTTATCAAAATGTGAAAATGGTGGAGAATTGTCCTGAGATGGTGAAAACAATAGAGTTATTATGAGTGGTATTAAATCAGATAAGTGTTATGTGTATTTTGATATGATTAAATTAATTACATTTTATATTGATGATATAGAATATAAGGCTGTAGAAAATATGACTTGGAAAGAATGGGTTGAAAGTAATTATTGCACCATTGAGATTAGTACTAGTAGTGTTTGTACAGGAAATAATAACTTAGGATTAGGAAATCAAAAATACATATTTAATTCAACGGGGACTTATGATTTAGCATTAACTGGTGATAAAATTATAGAAAATAATAAATATTTAATTAGAATTTATAATGAGCCATGTAAATTTGCATAGCAAACAAGAAAAAACATCTTAGTAAAATAAACTAAGATGTTTTCTATTTATTAAATTCTTTTGCAAGTAGTCCACTTTTTAATAATTTTTCATATTGTTTTTCATCAATTACTAAATCAAATTCTCCAATATATTCATAAACATCTGGATTAAATCCCATTTTAAATCTATTTAAACCATAATAATGATTTTCTTTTGATAAATCTGCAGTAATTCCATTTAAATCCAAATATTTATATTCTTGTTGATAATATTTAATCAAAGCATAATATAAGAAGTAATTTGGACTAAATCTAGACATTGCTTTATTAAATCCACTTATTTGAATTATAACTCTATTTTGGTGTTTAATAACTAAAGCCCCAGCAACATAAGTTTCCAACCCTGTATTTAAGTTTTTAGAAGCTTCAGCGATATCATTTTTATAAGATAGTAATGCCTTATCAGAATTCATTTTAGCATTAATAGCATTAGCATTATTATTTGTTATTAATTTGTTATTAAAAGAAGCATTTCTTCTAAGTTCTTCATTATAAGCTTCCTGAGCATTTATTAAAAAAGCTTTATAATCAACTTTTACTAACATTAAATCAACATCTAAAGTTTTACTAAAAACATTATAAAAATCATTATAATAATACTCATCTCTATTAATTTTATTTTTAATAAATTTATAGAAAATATTTAACTTATCTGGATTAGCTTTTTCTAATATTAAACCTTTTCTAATTCCTTTTTTAACCTTATTTCTAGTATTTTTAGATAAATTATTATAATCATAACCATCTAATTTAATGATAGCATTAACTCGAGGAAGTAAAGATTCAAAATTCATATTATTTTTTAGCTTTTTATAACCATTTTTAGTAAGCATATCTATAATTTTATAATTTTCATTATATTCAAAATTCATAGTATCTTTATTTAACTTAGCAATAGCTATTTCAGGATTAATTTTTATAAAAGCAAAGTTTCTATTTTTGTAATATTCTTTTATTTTATTAGTAAAATCTTCTAATAAATAGTCATTAGAATAATCAATTAAAAAACCACGTGGAGAATATCCAAAATAAACGCTACCTATTTTTTTATAAAGAATTAAGGCAGCTCCAACAATATCATCAGCTCCATAAGCAATAAATTCATATTCAAAACCTTCTTCAGCTTTGATTAAAGCATAGTTAATTGACTCATGAAAGTTACCAATAAAATGTGTATTTGCAAATTCCTTAAACTCAGCAAGTGACATTTCTCTTATAAACATAAAAATTCCTCCTTTATATAAAGTAAGACAACATTATACCACAAAATGCTGGTAAAATCTATAAAAATGTTGCTTTAAATGATAATATTGTGTATAATATACTTGGGTGATAAAAAATGGCAAGTAGTTTTAAAAATAGTATTGAAAATATGTACAAAAGAATGATTACATATTCTATTCTAACATCAATTCTTACAGTAGTAGCTGGTGTTGTACTTTTATTAGTACCAGAACTTACTAACAAAGTGGTAGGAATAATCGCAGGAATTATTTTCTTACTTGAAGGAATTAATTCAATTTACAAATATTTTCATCGTGAAGGAGCAAAACTTTATAATTTAAGCTTAGTGTTCGGTGTTCTATATGCTGTACTAGGGGTAGTAATTATTATTTATCCATTTACAGTAGTAGAATTTGTAACAGTATGTCTTGGACTTTATATGATAATTAATGGTGCAAGTAAAGTAAATTATGCATTATGGTTAAAAAGAGGAAATGAAGATTCTTGGTTAATAACTTTAGCAACTGGTATTTTAGTAGCTATCGTAGGTATTCTTGTAATATTTAATCCATTTGCAAGTCTTACATTAACTAAACTAGCTGGGGCATTCCTAATTATTACAGGAATTCTTGATTTTATGGATACTATTTTATTCAAAAATAGAAGTAAAGAAATAATGGAAATATTTTGGTAAAGAAAAGTAAACTTTAAAGTAAAACTAATATGTTTTACTTTTTAATTTGGTAAAATTTTGGTATACTAATATTATGGAAGAAGGGGATAAAATGTTAATAAAAGACATTCATGCTAGAGAAATACTAGATAGCAGAGGAAATCCAACTATTGAAGTTGACATGACATTAGATAATGGAATAACTGCAACCGCATCAGTACCAAGTGGAGCATCAACTGGTTCTAGAGAAGCTTTAGAACTTCGAGATAAAGACCCAAAAAGATATGAAGGAAAAGGTGTTTTAAAAGCTGTTGATAATGTTAATAATATAATAAGACCTGCATTAATAGGTAAAAAAGCAGACCAATTAAGTATTGATAATTTACTTATTTCCTTAGATGGAACCGAAAATAAAAGTAAACTTGGAGCAAATGCCATCCTTGGAGTTTCACTTGCTTGTTTAAAATGTTTAGCAAAATCAAATAATAAAGAATTATATGAATATGTTTCAAATAGAAGTGTTACAATGCCTATTCCAATGATTAATATCATAAATGGTGGAGCACATGCTGTAAATAATATAGATATTCAAGAATTTATGATAATGCCAGTAATGAAAAGCATTAAAGAAAGAGTTAGAGCAGCATCTGAAGTCTTTCATGCCTTAAAAAAATTGTTAAGTGTTAATAATTTTGCAGTTGGTGTTGGGGATGAAGGTGGATTTGCGCCGAATTTAAACAGTAATTCTATGGCTTTAGATTTCATAGTTGAAGCAATAAAGAAAGCTGGATATACTCCTGGAGAAGACATTTTTATTGCTTTAGATGTGGCAGCTAGTGAACTTTATAATAGAGAAACAAATACTTATAAGTTAGATGGAAAAAATTTTACTAGTGAAGAACTTATGAATTATTATGTAAAATTAATAAATACATATCCAATATTAAGTATTGAAGACCCATTTTTTGAAGATGATTTTGAAACCCTTGCAAAATTAACATCTTTAGTAGGAAATCGTATTATGATTGTCGGGGATGACTATTTTGTAACAAATGAAAAATATTTAGAAAAAGGAATAGATTTGCATGCTGGAAATGCCATTTTACTTAAAGCAAATCAAATTGGCACAGTTAGTGAAATGATTAAAACAATAATGCTTGCTAAGAAGAATAATTATAAAACAATTATATCTCACAGAAGCGGTGAAACAGAAGATACATTTATAGCTGATTTAGCGGTAGGACTTGCAATTCCATTTATCAAAACTGGTTCAATGTGTCGTGGAGAACGTATTGCTAAATACAATCGTTTAATGAGAATTGAAGAAAAATTAAAAAGAGACTAGTTATTTAGTCTTTTTTATTTTATAATATAATTGGTGATAATATGAAAAAAATAGTAGATGGCAATAATGCTTGTAGTAAAGTTGCATATTACTTTAGTGAAGTATGCAGTATATATCCAATAACACCATCAAGTCCGATGGCATCAAATATTGATGCTTTAACAAGCACAAATTTGCTTAATATATTTAATGATAAACCTAGAGTTTTAGAAATGGAGTCAGAAGCTGGAGCAGCTGGAGCTTTACATGGTGCTCTTTTATCAGGGTCTTTAGCATCAACATTTACAGCAAGTCAAGGGCTTTTATTAATGATACCTAACATGTATAAAATAGCGGGAGAAATGTTACCAGCAGTAATCCACGTTGCAGCACGAAGTCTAGCAACTCATGCTTTATCAATATTTGGAGACCATCAAGATATTTATGCAACCCGTGCTACAGGATTTTGTATGCTTGCATCATCTAATGTTTTTGATGCTCAAAATCTAGCAGCAGTGGCGCATCTATCAGCCATAAAGGGAAGTCTTCCATTTGTGCATTTTTTTGATGGTTTTAGAACTAGCCACGAACTAAATACAATTGAAGAGTTACCTGAAGATAAACTTTTATCATTAGTTGACCATGATGCAATTAATAAATTTAAAGACAGATGTTTAAATGTTGGTAAAAAATACCAATATGGAATGGCTCAAAATGAAGATATTTATTTTCAATGTATGGAAGCTAGAAATAAATACTATGATGCCATGCCCGATATTGTAAATGATTACATGGAAAAGATTAATGAGATAATGAAAACTGATTATAAACCATTTAATTATTATGGAGCTAAAGATGCTAAAAACATAATTGTTGCAATGGGAAGCGTAACAGATACTATTAAAGAAGTTGTAAGAAAGTTAGGTAATGTTGGTTTAATTGAAGTTCATTTATATCGTCCATTTAGTAAAGAATATTTCTTGAATGTTTTACCTAAATCTGTTAAGAATATTGCAGTTTTAGACAGAACAAAAGAAGCTGGTTCCAGTGGTGAACCATTATATTTAGATGTATGTAGTATTTTAAAAGACAAAGATGTCAACATATATGGAGGAAGATATGGTTTATCTAGTAAAAATACCACTCCGAATGAAATATATAGTGTTTACAAAATGCTAGAAGAAAATCCTAAAGATAACTTTACAATAGGTATAAATGATGATGTAACTAATTTAAGTTTAAAAGAAGAACATATAGAAATAGAAAATAACAACAAAGAAATAAAAGTAGTTGGTTTTGGTAGTGATGGCATGGTCAGTGCTAGTAAGGATTTACTAAAAATTCTACATGCTAAAAAAGATTTATATGTTCAAGGATACTTTGAATATGACTCAAAAAAAAGCGGGGGAGTAACAATATCTCATTTAAGATATGGAAGTGATAAAATAAATGAACCATACTATGTAACACATCCAGAGATAACTGTAGTTACCAAAGATATTTACTTTAGAATGTTTGATATTATAAGTAATTTAAAAGAAAATGGCACATTACTTATCAACACTATCAAAAATGAAGAAGAATTATTAAAATTGTTACCAACAAAAGTTAAAAACACAATTTTTAAGAAAAATATTAAAGTATATTATATTGATGCTGAAAATATAGCTAGTAAAAATAATCTAAAAGGTAAGATTAGTAAAATAATGGAAGTATTAATTTTAAACTTACTAAATGTTGAAGATGCCACTTCAATGCTTGAAGAAACAATAAAAAAATCATTTGCTACAAAAGGAAAAGATATAGTTAATAACAATATTTTAGCAATACATGAAGCTATATCAAATTTAAAAGAACTTAAAGTTACACATGAATATGATGAAACAATAAGTATTGTGGATGATAGCATAATAAATATGATTAATGAACGAAGGGGTAATGAAATTCCTGTTAGTAAGTTAATGGATTTTGCCTGCGGTCGTTTTCCTGGGGCAACAACTAACAATGAAAAGCGAAATATTTCAAACATTGTTCCAAGATGGATTAAAGAAAACTGTATCGAATGTGGAATGTGTGTCTTAGCTTGTCCACATGCTGTAAATAGAGCCATTGCCAATGAAAGTGATGCTGATGGAATTCCATTTATAGGAAAAGATGGATTAAAATATTCTATAAAAATAAGTGAGAAAGATTGTACAGGTTGTGGCGTGTGTGCAAGTGTATGTCCTGGAAAAATGGGCAAGAAAGCTTTAGAGATGGTGGAAAAAACTGAAAAAGTTGGTATTGACTTTGATGCTATAAAAAGTGTTAATCCTCTACCTAAAACAACTATTAAAGGTGTAGCTTTAGAGCGTCCACTATTTGCATATTCTGGTGCTTGTGCAGGATGTGGAGAAACTCCATATATTAAAATGTTAACACAAATTCTTGGAGAAAAATTAGTAATTGCCAATGCTACAGGTTGTTCAAGTATTTATGGAGGCTCAACTCCATCAACACCTTATAGCATCCCTTGGGCAAACTCACTATTCGAAGATAATGCCGAATTTGCTTTAGGTATTCATATTTCTTACAAACAAAAAAGAGATAGAATAAAGCATATAATAAAAGAAACTATAAATTCTGTTGATGAAGATATAAAAGAATTATTCACAAGATGGTTAGAAAATGAAAATGACTTTGAAATAACTAAAGATGTTAAAGAAAAATTACAAGATAAATTAATACCAAAAGAATTAAATGATTTAATTGATTATATTCCTGCTAGAACTATCTGGGCAATCGGTGGAGATGGTTGGGCATACGATATTGGATACGGAGGCCTTGACCATGTACTTCATTCTAATGAAAATATTAAAATATTAGTATTAGATACAGAAGTTTATTCAAATACTGGAGGTCAATCAAGTAAATCAACCAAACTCGGGGCAGTTGCTGAATTTGCTAACTTTGGTAAAAGAACTGTGAAAAAAGATTTATTTAAGATAGTATCGTGCATCCCAAATTGTTATGTAGCATCCATTTCACTCGGAGCTAACATGATGCAAGCAATCAAAGCTTTCAACGAAGCTGAAGCTCATGAAGGACCAGCAATCATAATTGCTTATTCACCATGCATTGAACATGGAATTAAAACTGGTATGACCACATCAAGTGAAGAACAAAAACTAGCAGTAGAATGTGGATACACAATTCTAATGAGATATGATGGAAAATATCATATTGACTCAAAAGAACCAGACTTTAGCAAATATGAAACATTCTTAGATAATGAAGTAAGATTTAATGCCTTAAAAATAAAAGATAAAGAGTTAGCATCTAAATTACTTGAAAGTCAAAAAGAAAATGCTAAAAACAGGTATGAATATTACAAGAAAATAAGTGAATAAAATCACTTATTTTTAAATGCAAAAAAAGTGGAGATTTCCGAAGAAATCTCCTAAAAGAATAAAAAGGGGTTGACTAGTGTGATACTAGCACCAATTCGCCTTCTTTAAGTGAATTGGTGATTACTATCTTAATCGAAAAAGTGTAATTTGTCAAGCTATTTTTGCAAATTTTTGATATAATTATTAAGGAGGTACTCATGAAGTTAGAACAACTACCTAAAATTGGTCCCAAAACCATAAATATTTTAAATAAAATTAACATAAATACAGTTGAAGATTTACTAACATATTATCCATATCGTTACAATGTTATTAAATTTATAAACATAGATGAAGCAAATGAAAATATGATTTGTTATATCAAAGCCAAAGTTTTAAGTGTTCCTAAAGTTGCATATATAAAGAAGAATTTTAATCGCCTAGATTTTATTGCATCAAACAGCAACCAAGATTTTAAAGTCACTATTTTTAATCGTGCTTATTTAAAACAAAGTCTAACTTTAGATAAAGAAATAGTTTTAATTGGTAAATTTTCCAAACTAAAAAACAGTTTTGTTGCTAATGATATTAAATATAATATGAATGAAGAACGTATTGAACCAATATATCATTTAACAGAAGGTTTAAAAAACTCTAGTTTAGAAACAATGATATCTAATGCTTTAAAAGAAAATATATCTTTAAATGATTATATACCATCTTATTTATCAGAAAAATATCATTTCTTAAATAAAGATGAAGCGATTAGAAAAATTCATCAACCAGAGAGTCCTAGTGATATAAAAAATAGTATGTTAAAACTCATATATGAAGAATTATTTATTTATACGTTTAAAATAAACTATTTAAAAAGTATTAATAAAGTAACTAATGGTTTACCAAAGAAATTTGATGAAACCCAAATACAAGATTTTTTATCAAGCTTAAATTTTGAATTAACAAAAGACCAATTAACAACTATTGAAGATATCCTAAAAGATATGAAAGAAAATAAAAGAATGAATAGATTAGTTCTTGGGGATGTGGGTTCAGGAAAAACAATTGTAGCATTTGTTGCTATTTTAGCAAATTACTTTTCTGGTTATCAATCAACATTTATGGCTCCAACAGAAATTCTTGCTAAACAGCATTTCACATCTATCAAAGAATATTTTAAAGAATATGATATCAATATAGCTTTATTAACAGGAAATTTAACTAAAAAACAAAAAGAAAATATATATAACCAAATTAGTAATGGAAAAATCGATATTGTAATTGGTACCCATGCATTATTAAATGATAATTTAAATTTTCAAAATTTAGGTTTAGTTATCACTGATGAACAACATCGTTTCGGAGTTAATCAAAGAAATTTACTTCAAAACAAAGGTCTAAATGGTGGGGCTGATGTCCTTTATTTATCAGCAACTCCAATTCCTAGAACATATGCTTTAACTATCTACGGTGACTTAGATTTATCTCAAATAAAGACAAAACCAAATATCAGAAAAGAGATAATTACTAAAATAGCCAGTGAACAAAACATTAAAGAAGTTTTATTTAAAATGTATGAAGAATTGAAGTTAAACCATCAAATATTTGTGGTTTCACCATTAATTGAACAAAATGATGAACTAAACATAAATAGTGTTATTGAACTAAAAGAAAAACTAAACAAAGCATTTAGTAACAAAGTTAGAATTGAAATACTTCATGGAAAATTAAAGCAAAAAGAAAAAGATGAACTTATGAAAGAGTTTCAAGAAAATAAGATAAACATATTAATATCAACAACAGTTATTGAAGTAGGAATAGATATTCCTAATGCTTCAATGATGGTAATTTATAATGCTGAAAGATTTGGTCTTGCAACACTTCACCAACTTCGAGGTCGTGTAGGTAGAAGCAATATTCAAAGTTATTGTTATTTAGTAACAAATAATAGTAATAATGAAAGATTAAAAGTAATGGAAAAATCATCAGATGGCTTTTATATTGCAGAACAAGACTTTAAGCAACGTGGTCAAGGAGACCTTTTCGGTGTAAAACAAAGTGGAGATATGTCATTTAAAATTGCTGATTTAAAAAGAGACTTTAGCATATTATCTCAAGCCAATATTGATGCAGAAAATTTCCTAGTAAGTAAAAAATATCAAGAATATGAATATTACAATAATATTATAAAAGAAATAGACTTTTTAGATTAAAGAGGATAGTAATGATAAGCATCACAAAATTAAAAGACATAAGTTATACCTTTAAAAAGTTTATGTAATTTTGCAGATTATTTTAATTATTCTATTGATTACGTTTTAGAATTAACAAATATAAGAAAAAATCCAAATTTAATTAAAGGATTAGATTTAATTAGACTTGGAGAAAATATCAAAAGGATAAGATTACAAAACACAAGCTTGTATAACTAGATATGAAAAAAGTTTAATATGTATTTCAACTTATAATCTATACAAATTATCAAAAGAATTTAAAATATCTTCATCAAAATTATGTGGAAAAGTAAAAAGTCGTTAAAATGTTAACGATTTTTTTAAAATTAAAAAGCGGACCTCTCTAAGAGGTCCTTCAGGGGGTTTTGGTTGATCTCTTCACATTGAGATTCGTAAGAGAGATCAGGTTATTAGCATGACTTGTATCATGCTAGTATAATCTTAATATTTTTTTTGAAGTTTGTCAATAACTTTTTATAATAATTTTAAAATTTTACAAAATAACTTTTTTATCTTGCATCATATAGCAAACATATGTTATTATATAAATGCGGGGTAAAATCAAAAATAAAGGAAGAAATTATGATATTAAATGTAAGTGGAAGAACAGATATAATTGCATTTTATGAAAAGTGGTTTATGAATAGATTAAATGCTGGTTTCGTTGATGTAAGAAATCCCTTTAATCCTAAACTTGTAAGTAGAATTAACTTTAGTGATGTTGATTTAATTTTATTTTGTACTAAAAACCCAATTCCAATATTAAATGATTTAGACAAAATAAAAATTCCTTTTATATTTCATGTTACCATAACACCTTATAAAAATGATATTGAACCAAATGTTATATTAAAAACAGAAATAATAAATGCTGTTAAAAAAATATCTACAATTATAGGAAAAGATAATATTTACATAAGATATGACCCCATTTTTCTAAGTGATAAATACAATATTGATTATCATATTAAAGCTTTTAACAAGTTATGCACATTATTAAAAGAATATGTAAATACTATAATTGTTTCTTTTCTTGATGAGTACAAAAATGTTTTAAAAAATAAAAATATTTTAAAATATCGTCCGTTTACTGAAAATGACTATAAAATAATCGGTGAAAATTTTAGTAATATAGCAAGGACTAATAACATGGTAGTACAAACTTGTTTTGAAGATAGAAACTTAACAGAATATGGATTTAAAAAAGGAGAATGTTTATCACATGAACTTGCATATAAACTTACTGGTAAGACTTATAAATCATGGAAAGCTAGAAAAGAAAGAAAATGTGAATGTGTAGAAATGGCAGATATCGGATGTTACAATTCATGTAAACATTTTTGCAAATATTGCTATGCAAATTATGATGAAAAAATGGTTAATGAAAACTTTAAAAATCATGATGTAAATTCATCTCTTTTATGTGGAATTTTAAAAAAAGATGATATAATAAAAGTAAGAAATAAGTAAATGCACTTAAAAGTTGATAGAAAATAACAAGCAAATAAAATATAATTAAATAACGAAAGGAAAATAAATATGAAATTTGGTGAAAATTTAAAAAACATTAGAAAACAAAAAAATATTTCTCAAGAAGAATTAGCAGAAAAACTTGGAGTATCAAGACAAAGTATATCAAAATGGGAAACGGGGGAAAACTTTCCTAGCATGAACAACATTATGTGTTTATGCGATATATTTAAGTGTAAAATAAATGATTTAGTCCATGAAGATTTTACAGATATAGACTCTTTAGATAGTGAAATAAAAGAAAGTGTCGTAAAGTTTAAAAAAGAAAAACAAATAAAAGTAAAGTTAATAAGTAAAATAATTTATGTATTAGCAAATATAATTAATAAAATATTTATTGGTGTATCTGTTTTAATAAGCATAATAATTCTTGCTTTACCATTTGTATCTAAATCTTTAAGAATTGAAGATACTGACATTTACATGTTAAATATTAGAGTGGGTGATATTACAACAAATGGTGAACTTGCTAATGAGTATTTAAATAGTCACAGTACTACAGAAATTATATTTTATGTAGAAATTATTTTACTTGGTGTTTTAATAAGTATAATTTGTATTGCCAAAGTATTTGAATGTTTATATAAATTATTCTTTAACATTCATAATGGAGATACACCATTTACTTTAGAAAATATAAATTGTATTAAAAAAATATCATATTTTATAATATTTTATGTTGTATTTAGTTTTATTTATGGTCTTATGTGTGGCATTATAATGAAAATAGATTTTAAGGCTGAACTAGAATTATCAGATATTGTTTATGCTTTAATAATTTATAGTATTTCATTTATATTTGAATATGGATATGAACTTCAACTAGATAGTAAAAGTAAAATGTACGAAAATTAATTTGACAATACCCTCATTTAGTGTTAAAATATAGCTCTAATCGGGGGTTTTAAAATGGATGTAAATACATTTTTCTTACTTTTCGGAGGTATTAAAGCATATGCAATGTTTTTAGCAGATTGCTTTATGGGTCAAAAAAAAGTATCAGATTTTATCTTACAAGAAAACTTTTTTTACATGGCTAAATTTAGTTTAGCAATATGTTGTTTGTTAGTTGTAAAAGATGAATTAATTGAAGGCTCAAAAAACAATTTTATTTGTAAAACAATTGATGAAGGTATTCTAAATTGTGTTGATAAAGTTGCCACAAAAACAAAAGATGGTTTTGAAATAGATGGTTTTACATTTAAAAATCCTGAAGAAATAGTGGGACTAATTAGAAATAAACTAGCACATGGAGAATTTATAATAGATTTAGAAAATAAGAAAGTTTCATTTAAACTTGAAAATTCTATGATGTCTCTAGGAATGACTAATGTTATAAATATGATTTCTAAGTCTATGGACATTTATCATTTAAATTCATCAAATACTGAATATAAAAATGATATTGTAGTAATTAATAAAAATGATAAAACTAGAACTAAATCATTAAAAACCAAAAGTGAAATAAAAGGTTTTTTAAGAACATTTAGTAGAATGCGTTTTAGTTTTAAAAAACATGATGATGGACTTTTAGACGATGAAATGGCTAAAACAGTAGACATGGTTATAAGTGATTATGAAGCTGATTTTCCTTTAGATTTACTTGTAAAAGCTAAAAAGAAATTTGCTCAAAAAGGATACTCTTTTGATTGGGAAAAAACTTCATTAAAAGATGATTTAATTGAAGATATAACTAATTATGTTTATTATAACTATCCTAAAGATATACCTTATGAATATCAAATAAGATTTATGAAAAAAGATTTAGAAAGTAGATTAAATCCCAAAAAGCATTTAGTAAAATCTTTTCAAAAAAATATGATGTTACTAGAGATTGCTTATAAAAAACAAACTGTTAATTATGGAGAAATTCTTGAAGAATATCAAAAAAATTGTAGTTATGATACAATTGGTCTAGAAGAATTAGCTACCACAACTTTTGCTCTTTTTGAAGCTATGTTTTCTTATGGAAATGATAAATTTTTAGAAAATAGTAATGAATACACGTTTTTACCAAGTGATGGCTTAGATTACAGCACTCTTGATTTAAGTCCAATAAATGTCCTATATATAAATAAGGATAATGGATTTAAAAATAGTCTTCAAATAGAATTTACAAGTAAGAAGAAAAGAATTACAGAAATTGATGCTAAAATTTCTAAAAATGAACAAAGTTTAGCGCAAGTAACTAAAAGTGGTAATTTAAAAGCTAAAGCTATATTAGAAAGTAACTTACAAAAATCATATCAAGAAAGAGATAGACTTTATGAAGAATTAAAAACCTTACTTATAAGGTTAAATGAAATAAATCTTTATGAGAAATTTAATGAAAGTCACTTAAAAAATAAAGCAATAATTAATGGTATAAGAAATAGTATTTCTCATGGTAATTATAAAATAGAAACTGTTGATAATCGTATTTGTAAAATAGTTTTTGAAGACATTTATGAAGGAGTTCTAACATTTAAATGTGAAGTTCAAATCACAGATTTTATTAACATGATTTATACAAATGAAGAACCAATTAAAGAATTCTTAAAAAAAGATGAAATTCTAAGAAGAATATTAATATAAAGTGGATAAAACCACTTTTTTTGTTAAAAATAAAAGTGTGATAATTATGGTATTAAAAGATTTAATTATAGTATTTTTAATTTTACTAACAATTATTTTATATTTATTTAAAAAGAAAAATTATTTATTATTTATTCCATTCTTACTATGTTTTATTCATATAAAAGTAAGTAATGAAAACATATTATTTAAAACAGTTTATCTAACAGCATTTCTATCTATAATTATATCTTTAACAAATAAAATGTTGATAAAAAAGACTTTATCAACAATCATTATAATTATTTTAGTAAGTTATCCAATAACCACTCTTAAAATAAATAATTATGCGTCCTTAAATTATATTGTAGCTTTTAACAAATTACATGAAACTTTAAAAGAAAATTATGTTTTAAATGAACATAAAGAAATTAACTATGATAACTTATATCAAAAATATAAAAAAGAATTTAAAAATATAAATAATGAAATAAAATACTATCAAGTATTAGAAAACTATTTAAATGAATTTTATGATGCTCACATTGGTATAAAAAGTTTAACTAATAATTCTAATCTAGAAGAAGCAAAAGAAAAATTTTATAATAGATATTATGGTTTTAGTTTAAGTTTATTAGATAATATGACTTATGTAGCAACAAGTGTTTCCCCGGAAAGTACGGCATATAAAGCTGGTATCAGAGATGGATTTATCATAACTAAATGGAATGGTAATAATATTTCTGATGAGATAAAAAATCTAAAGTATCTAAGTGTTTCCCTACCCAATATATCTAATAAAAATGTCTTAAATTATTATATCCCCATTTATTTATCTGGAAGAGGTAATGAAGAAAATGAAATAACTTTTATTAATAAAGAAGGAAAAGAACAAGTTATCAAATTAAAATCAATTGGTAATGGTTATAAATACATAAAAGAAAATATTAAAAAGTTTACCAAAAGTAATGATGAAGAAAATTTTACTTATAAACTGTTGGGAGTTACATCTTACCTAAAAATAACAAATGAAAAAGATAGTATAAAATATGTTAAAAACAAAATGAATAATATTGTTGATAATATAAATAAGGATAATGCTAAAAATTTAATATTAGATTTAAGAAACAATGAAGGGGGCAGTGATATTGTAGGAAGTGTTATTGCAAGTTTTTTTAGTACACAAGATTACCTTTATATTAAGGAAAGTATTTTAAAAGATAATAAATTAAAAAAGATAAATGAAATATATGCAAACGGTTATAAAAAGATAAATATTCCAACCATTATATTAGTTAACGGTAACACTAAGAGTGCTGGAGAAATACTTGCATATAACTTACAAAATGAAGAAAACATACTTGTGGCAGGATTAACCAGTACAAATGGCAGCATATCAACAGTTAAAAAGAAAATAATTATGCCCCATAATCTAATAATTTCCATTCCAACCATTGCTATTGGAAAAAAAGATGACATTATAATTGATAGTAACAATGAAAGAAATGGAGGATTAAAATTAAATATAAAAATACCTATAAATAGTAAAACAATAAATGATATTTTCAATGAAAATTATGAATACGAAGTAGAATATTTGTTAAATTATCAAAAAAATATTTAAATTTTTCAAAAATAGTGTATAATTAATACTAAGGAGGGCAACATGGGTAATAGTATTAGTTATGTTTTACTAGCGTTATTAATTTTTGTCATTAGTTTACTTATTTATTTTTTAATCAAATGGGCAGTTCGTGAAGGCATCAAAGAAGCATACCATGACATAACAGGAAAAACAACTTATGAAGATAAGAAAAATATAAAAATGGCAAAAGAAATTAAAGAAGGTATTAAAGAAGTTGCTAAGAAAAGAACTAGCAAGAAAAAGTAATACCTTTTTCTTTACACAAATTTGACAAAAATTACAATTTGTGATAAAATATAGCTAACTAAGGGGGATAAAAAATGGTTGTGACTAGTAAAAATTTACTTTCTCTTTTAAATAGCTCTAAAATAAGTTATAAAGAAAAAGCAGAAATAATTAAAAAATATGATAAATTATTAAGAAAAAATTTACAAAATACCAGTGAAGATGTTTTAGTAAACCTTCTTTTTAGTACCCAAGTACCTAAAAGTGCTAAAAAAGTAATATCTCAAGTAATAGATAGTAAATCTAGAGATTTTGTATGTTTGAACAACTTTGAAAATGTGTTTAAAAAATATACTAATTTTAAAGAAAGTGACCTTTATAAAGCTCATTATCCTCATATTTTAAAAAGACACATTATAATAGATTTATATAATGATATTTTAAGTGTCTTAGAAAACCCAAAAAAAGATAAAAAATTAAAACAATTAATAATTTATTATGGTGTTGATAAATCTTTACTAGCAGAATTTCTATCCACATCTAGTAATGAAGATTTAATCAAGTTTTGTCTAGAAACTAAATTTACTAACATAGATAATATTGCTTATGTTTTATATAGTGAAAAACTAAGTTTAGAACAAAAAGAAGACATCATTAAAAGATTTGTAAGTGAATTTAATATTCTAGAAATATTAAAAAGCCCATCAACTGAAGAAGTAAAAAATAAAATAATTGAATTAAAAAGTAATGAGTTAGAATTAAAACTTAAAAATATTAATGAAAAAGAGTTAATTGATTTAATAACAACCAGTGAAAACTATCCCAAAGTAGTTTATGACATGTTAATAAGAAAAAAAACAGACATGTTACTTTCTGTTATTCAAAAAATGTCTTTCGAAGACTTTAAAAAAACATTAATTAAAATTAAAGATGCAAAAATTTCAACCATAATTATTAAAAATTTCCCATTAAAAACTAAATTAGTTTTATCATTAACTAGTGATATAAATGTCTTATCATGGATATATAATGATGCAATTTCTGCTGATATCAAAGAATTTATCTTGGATAAAAAAGAAAAAGATTTAAAATCCGCTATTAAATCTAGAAGTTTAAGTAGTTTAAAAATATGTTATTTAAGAAATTCCCAAAACATTCCTTTAAAAGTTCAAAAACTAATAATTGAATTAAAGGATGAAGAATTAAAACTTGATTTAAATAAGAAACCATCATCAATTATAATATCAGAAATTTTATATGGTAACTATTGTGATTTATATAAATCATTTATTATAAAAAATGGTAATTATGATGTAGAATTATTACTTGAAAAAAGTAATGAAGAATTAACTATTTTAGTTTTTGAAACCTTAAAAGACAGAATTAAAACTTATTTAAATAAATTAACTATGTTAGAACTAACAACTCTAGATTATTTTAAAACACCATATTCTAAAGAACTAGCAGTGACACAAAATAAAGATTTAATTTTATCTAAGATAAATAATACTAGCCAAGAAGAATTATATACATACTTAAAATCTTTAGAAACACATCGTGAAATAAAGAAATTAATCTTAAAAAGTATGAATATAAATGAAGATGATTTAGATAATTGTGTAGAATTAATTAAATATAATGACATTGATTTAGTAATTAAAAATTATAATAAAATAAAAAGTTTTATAAATAAATCAGGTATTCCTTTTGATGCTTTTATTCAATATGGTTGTGGCAGTGAAAACTATAAAAGCTGGTTTAATAAAGTACTTGAGATAATTGAATTTAACAAAGAAGAAGACTTTTATTCCGCAGTTAAATATTTAATGAGTGAATTATATCATGAAGACCAAAGTAAAGAAAATATAGTTTATAGTATTATAAATTATCTATCAATAATAGATGCTTTTAAAGATTGTTATTATTTAATAATGAATTTAGTAAATAATAATGTCTTACTAACTAAAGATGATTGTGATAACTTAAAAAGATTATTTGCATCAAGTTATAGTAAGAAAAATGAAGTAAGAGTTTTAGATGATATAAAATCCATAAGATTTAAAATACTAGAACAATATAAAGATGTAATATTAAATTCAAGTTCTATTAAAGAATTAAAAAATATATTTATGGAAGTAATCTGTGGAAATGCTAGTAAATCATTAGAATATATCGGTGGTTCAAAAACATTAATTACCTTAAAAGAGATAGATAAAGAAAATGAAAAGATTTGTTTATTTATTGATGAATTGTTAAAATTTTCTAAAGTAATTGAAGCAATAGAAAATACCAATAATATTGAAGGTTTGCGAAATATTTTAAAATACTTTATTATTGATAAACCAGATAACTTACTTATACTTGAAGCATCATTTATTAATTTTAAGAAAGATTTACAAAAATTATTTGAAATAGATGCTAAAATTAATTTAACTTCATTAGATAGCGATGTTACCAAAAGTTTAGTTAATGAAGAATTATCTTCCAAATATGGTACAATAGTATATGATTTTTCTAAGGTTAATTACTGTTTATATGCACACATTTTAAGTAGAAGTGAAAAAGTTGAAGATTTAATAAATGGTAATTCTCATAGTAAAGCAAACTTCTTATCAGTAAGTCCGATAAGTTTTCTTGGAGAAAAGTTCTATTTTGATAGAACATCAACAACATTTGCTATTGATAAAATTCCAACTGGTAGTTTTATTCATAGTTCTCTAGTAAATATGAGTACAAATTTTAGGATAACTAATAACTCTGGAGAAGTAAAAGAATTACATCGAACTGAAAGAGGAATATTAGAAACAAGTGCAGTAACTGCAGCAAATTCTGAAGTGTTATTATATCGTGATGGCATAAAAATGAGTGGAATTATTTTACCTGGAGGAAGAATTCCAACCCTTGAAGAAATAACATTAGCTAAAGAATATAACTTACCATTTATTATAACTCAAGAAGTAATGACTTCAATACCTAATGTTAAAAAGGTATTTAGTTTAAATGATATTGACTTTGAGTTTACAAAAATACCAAAAGAATTAGAAGAAATATTAACATCCTTAACAATGGTTAATATTAATAAAACTTCAAGTATTTATACGGGAAGAGAAATCGCTTTAATTACTGATGCTCATTCATTATATGAACCAACTTTAGCAGTATTAGAAGACATTAGAAAAAATGGTATCAAAGAGATATATTCACTTGGAGATAATGTTGGAGTGGGGCCAAATCCTCATGAAGTATTAGGGCTATTTGAAGATTATAATGTAACATCTATTGCTGGTAATAGTGAGTATTATAATACGTTAGGAATAATGCCATTTATCTATTTTGATAAAGAAAAAAGTGAAAACCAAGAATGGACTTATAATAAGTTAAGTGCTAGTGACCTTGAAAATTTAAAAATGTATAAACCATCAATTGACTTAGAAGTTGGTACCCAAAAAGTTGCATTATGTCACTTTGCTAATGATATTCGTTGGGATTATATGGGGGAAAACTCTACCTGGGCATATCAAAGAAACTTCAAAAGAGGTAAAACATCACAACAATTCTTATATACTAATAGTGATGATGCAAAATTAAAGATAGAAAGATCAATTGCAGGAAAAGATAAAAATGATTTAAGAATTAAAGGCTTTCTTGATGCTTTAGAAAATCCTTTATTCGAGGGCAAAAAAGCAACTGATTATGATGCTATTATCCAAGGTCATGTTCATTTTCATTTAAGTGATAGACTATTTAATACTAAAATTGAAACACTTAGAGCAATTGGCATGGGATATGGTAAAGACGATTTAGGAAATGCTTGTTATTATGTTTTAAAAGAAAAATGTGATGGAACATTTGAAATTGAAAAAAGACTAGTTGAGTTTAACAGAAATGTTTTACTAGCAAATATCGTGTCAAGTGATATTCCTCACAAAGAAAAAGTATTGAAATTTGTAAAATGGTAAAAATATAATAATAATATTTTAATAAAAAGCTAAACTTATAATAAAGGAGTTGATAAAATATTGACAAATTTTATAAAAAGTGTAGAATATTATATTAACTTGTGTTATTATTTAATTAAGGATAGCAATGATTTGGAGGTGAAAAATATGATTGGAACTATGCCAAGTTTATATAATCAAGTGGTAGAAAAAGGTGCAGTTAAAAAAGAAAAAATGACTTTAATAAAATGTATTTCGTGTTATAGAAATTTAAGAAAATTAGCCAAAAAAGCTGACTTAGATAAGTATTTAGAAACAAATAAAGAAGTATTAGATGGTCAAACTGTCATCAAAAATACCAGAATTCAACCAGAAATCATATTTTATTACTTCATTAATAAATCTAAAGAAATAGAAGATTCCCAAAAAGTAATGAAAATGATAAAAGAAAATTATCCATCTTTAGATGATGAAAAAATTCTAATGTCATTTCTATATGTTATTAAAACTAAAGGAATTAGGGCATTCTTATAGATGAAATTTTTACTTGATGAAAATATTCCTAAAGAGTTAGGAATTTTTCTAAAAAATAAAGGTTTTAAAATTGAATTAATAAATAGTAACAAACACAAGGGAAAAAGTGATAAAGAAGTCTTTGAATATGCTGTAAAAAATGGTTATACAATTATAACATTTGATGCTGACTTTTGTTCTTTTAAAAAATTATTTCATTGTGGAATAATAAAGTTAAATGGTAAATTAAATAATCCAGAAGAACCTTTAATGAAAGCTATTAATTATTATAAAGATAAAGATATGAAAGATTTATTTATTCAAGTAGATTCATCCTCTAAAATGGTTGAGGAAAGTAAAAAATATAGTAAAAAGAATGTTTTTAAACAATTTAGAAAGATGCCAATTAAATTAAAAATATTTATTTAGAAATAAAAATGTAGTATAATAATTCTAGGAAAGAGGTGCAATAATGGAAGATAAAGAAAAGATAGAAACTTGCAATTGTGGTTGTGAATGTGAAGAATGCAATTGTGATGAATCTTGCGAATGTGGATGTGGTTGTGAAGATTGCGAATGTAGCGAAAGCTGCAATTGCGAAGAATGCAGTTGTGAAAACTGTGAATGCTAAATAAATAAAGAGTTCCAATTTAGGAACTTTTTTGATGTAAAAAACCACTAAATAATTGCTTTTATCTTATATTTACTGTATAATAAACCCAATTAGAAACGAGGTTGTATATGGAGTTAATTTTAGTGGAAGCATTAAAAACAATTTTTAGCCCACAAGTCCTAATTATGATAATACTTTGCATATTAATGGATGTTTATTATAAAAAGTTTATTGGAATGGCTGGAGAATTCTGGGTAAAAAAAGAATTGAAAAAATTACCAGATGAGTATTTAGTTATCAATGACATAATGATAAAAACAAAAGATGGAATCACTCATCAAATAGATCATGTTGTTATTTCTAAATATGGTATTTTTGTTATTGAAACAAAGCAATATAATGGTTATATAAAAGGCAATGATTATGACAAAAGATGGTTGATAAAAAATGGAAAGAAAAAAATCTATGTTAATAATCCACTTCATCAAAATTATGGTCATGTTAAATCATTAGAAGAAATATTAAACTTACCAGAAGAAAAGTTTATATCTTTAGTATGCATACCAAGCAGAGTAACATTATCTGTTAAATCAAATAATGTAACTAGAATATATGATTTAATAGATAAAATAACTTCATATAAGGAAGACATAATTGAAAATCCAAATGAAATATATGAAATTATAAATAATTTAAATATAACAGATAAAGTCGAAAGAAAAGTTCACGTTAAAAATGCTAGAGAAATAAAAAGCAATAAAGATGAAGAATTAAAAAACAAATGCCCAAAATGTGGAGGAGAACTTATCAAAAGAAATGGAAAATATGGAGAATTTATGGGATGCTCTAATTTTCCAAAATGTAGATATATAGCAAAATAAAAAATAAATAGTAAGGTGAGATTATGGCAATTTATACAATAAAAGGTACATTAAAACAACGTATATTTAATAAACTAATTTGTATTGCTTCGGATATAGACAATATGGTGTCAAAGTTAAAAGTATACAGTAAAAAATTAAAATATTGTAATATAACTAGAATAGAGTATTCATTTATGGAAACACCAGAGTTTATTTTTGAAAATATGTGTATTGATAAAGATTTAATTAGTAAAAGAAAATTTAATAGAATTATTAGTGTATTGGAAAAAAATGATGTATTAAAATGGAAGAAGAACTATATATCTAAAAATATATATTATGATGGCTGTGAATGGAGTTTGAAGATAACATTTAATGATGGAGAAATTTTTGAAGTATACGGAGATATAACATTTCCAAAACAATTTGAGCCAGTTTATGATATGTTTAAAGAATATATTATTACATCAGAAGATGCAGAACTAAATATTAAAATTATTAATAAATGGTTTAAAAGTAATAATTAATAATTTTAGTGAAATCAAGGATAATGCAAGAAAAAGATAATAGAAAAATTAAAGAAATCAAAGTTAGATGAAAATGCTATAAAGATATTATTAAATTAACAAATATCAATGATTATGAAAAATTATCAAACATTAGAAAAATAGTAAAGATAACAACTGCAGATTTGAAGTAATAGAAAACACATTAAGTAAAGAATATGTTTATGGAAATATTCATTGTCTTTTTTTGTAATAGTTTAAATATATTTTTAGAAAAAGCTGATGTCAAATAATAATAGGCGATTACATAATAGCTTTAATATGTCATGAATATAGAAAGTTATATAAATTCAATGATGTTAAATATAGAAATATAACTAATTATTAATATAATTTAGAATTTTTTTAATGCTAATTTGTCAAATTATATGATATAATAATTTATATTATAGATAATTTAGGAGGATATTATCATGAATGATATAGTGTACATTATACAAAATGCAACTATTGAACAACTTAAAACAGAAATAGACAAAGTCTCATTTACCTATAAAAACTTAAAAGATATTAGTGAAGGGTAAAAAATGATAGACAATTGAATTAAATAAGAATAGTGTTGAAGATACAGTTAAGCATGCTTTGCTTATTTACTGTATACATAAAATAAAAGGTGGTAAGTAATATGAACAATAAAAAAGAAAAAGAAAGAGAAGAATTACATAAAACAATTTGGAAAATAGCAAATGAACTAAGAGGTTCGGTAGACGGATGGGATTTTAAACAATATGTATTAGGGTTACTATTTTATAGATTTATATCTGAAAATATAGAAAACTATGTTAATGAAAATCAAAGAAAAGCGGGTGTAGTAAATTTTAAATATAGAGATATTTCTGATGAAGAAGCTTTATTAGGTAAAAGTCAAATACTTGAAGAAAAAGGTTTCTTCATTTTACCAAGTGAATTATTTTGCAATATAAGAAAAGGCGCAGATAAAAATGAAAATCTAAATGTTGTAATTTCAAATGTATTTAATAATATTGAATCATCAGCAAGAGGAACAGCATCAGAAGATGATGTTAAAGGTCTATTTGACGACTTTACAGTGGATAATAAACTTGGTGCTACAGTTGATGAAAGAAATGCTAAATTAGTCAAGTTGATAAATTTTATTGGAAATTTAGCTATGAGTAATTATCAAGAAAATACAATTGACTTATTTGGAGATGCATATGAATATTTGATGACAATGTATGCTTCAAATGCTGGTAAATCCGGAGGAGAATTTTTTACTCCTCAAGAGGTTGGAGAGTTACTTGCAAGAATAGTAATAATGGATAAAACATCTGTCAATAAAGTGTACGATCCTTGTTGTGGGTCTGGTGGTTTATTGCTTAAGTTTGCAAAAGTATTAGGAAAAGAAAATGTAAGAGATGGATTTTTTGGTCAAGAAAACAATTTAACAAGTTATAATTTAGCAAGAATTAATATGTTCTTACATGATATTAATTATAATAATTTTGATATTGCTTATGGTGACACATTGCTACATCCTGTACATTGGAATGAAGAACCATTTGATGCTATAGTTTCTAATCCTCCTTATTCACATCCGTGGGATGGAAAAAGTAATTCGATTCTTATTAATGATGAAAGATTTTCTCCAGCAGGTGTGTTAGCTCCGCAATCTAAAGCAGATTTAGCGTTTACCATGCATATGTTATCGTGGCTTTCACCTATAGGTACGGCTGCTATAGTTGAGTTTCCAGGTGTTCTTTATAGAGGAGGAGCGGAACAAAAAATAAGAAAGTATATGATTGATAACAACTTTGTAGACACAATCATCCAATTACCTTCAGATTTATTCTTTGGAACACCAATAGCAACCTGTATTTTAGTCTTAAAGAAAAACAAATCAGATAATAACGTTTTATTTATAGATGCATCTAATGAATGTGTTAGAAATACTAATAAAAATAAATTATCAGATGAAAATATTAATAATATAATTAGTTTGTTAAAAGAAAGAAAAAATGTTGAAAATAAATCCTATTTAGCTACTTATGAAGAGATTAAAGAAAATGATTATAATATATCAGTTAATTCATATTTAAAAGCAAATATTGAGGATAATACAATTGATATAGAAGAAGTAAATAGAAAACTTGCAGAAATTGTACCGAGACAACGAAAAATAAGAGAAGAACTAGAAAAAATAATCAAAGAACTTGAGGTTGATTATCATGAGTAGGATTAACGATTTAATAAAAGAAATGTGTCCTAATGGGGTTGAATATGTAAAACTTGAGGAATTAGTAGATTACATACAACCAGCTAAATATATTGTTAAGAGCACTAATTATGATATAAAGTATGATGTACCAGTTTTAACAGCAGGACAAACATTTATTTTGGGCTATACCAATGAGAAAGATGGTATTTATTATGCTAGTGCTGATAACCCTGTAATTATATTTGATGATTTTACAACGAGTAATCATTGGGTAGATTTTAATTTTAAAGTTAAATCATCTGCAATGAAAATACTTATTTCTAAAACTGATAATCTATTTAAGTATATTTATTATTGCATAAGTAATATTGATTATGTTCCAAAGGAACATTCAAGACAATGGATACAAGTGTATAGTCAATTTCAAATTCCGTTACCCCCTTTAAAAGTACAAGACGAAATAGTTAAAATTCTTGATAAACTTGGCGAACTAGAAGCGGAGTTAGAAGCGGAGTTAGAAGCGAGAAAGAGTCAATACGAGTTTTGGCGTGGTCAGATGTTTAAACATAAAGGAAATTCTAAAATATCAGATTTATTTAAGAGAGTTAAAGGAACTCCAATAACTGCTGGAAAAATGAAAGAAATAGAAGATCCTGATGGCAAAATAAGAATATTTGCTGGTGGACAAACAGCTGTTAATGCTAATCTTGAGGATATTCCTAAGGCAAATATTATTGATTATCCATGCGTAATAGTGCAATCTCGTGGATTAATTGATTTTGTTTATTACGATAAACCTTTTACATTCAAAAATGAAATGTGGGCATATACTTGTAATAATCAAGTAACTATTAAGTATTTATATTATTATTTAAAAAATAATGTTAATCATTTTAGAAAAATTGGCACGCAAATGGGTTCAATGCCTCAAATATCATTGCCTGTTACTGAAAAGTTTGAAATATATTTACCTTCATTGGAAGAGCAGAAAAAGATAGTAAATATTTTAGATAAATTTGAAAAATTAATAAGCGACATTTCAATTGGTCTTCCTGCAGAAATAGAATTAAGAAAAAAACAGTATGAATACTATCGAAATAAACTATTAAGCTTTGAGGAATTAAATTATGAAACTGTTGCTTGATAACGATTTAAATAACAAATTAAGGGAAGCTGTTAACAGCGATGATTTATTTTGGAAGGATCCAGTACAGAAAGAAAATTGGGATCTTATATGTGCGGCGATGGATAGACTTGATACATCAATTGACTATATAAATAGTCATTCTGATTATTCAAAGAATGAAAATGATATTATTTTATTCTTTGTACATGTCAGTATAATTAAAGATGCAATTTATCAAGTGTCCAATTCTTTAAAAATTGATTGTTCTAATAAAGAAAATATTTTTTATAAATATACAAAAGATTATGAAATTTTCAAAAACATTGAAGAATATGAGAATTACAGGAATAGCAAAAATGCTGCCGATGATCAGTTTTATGAATATTTAAGATCGTTAGTATTTGCGCATCCTGCTGAAACATCTTGGTCTATACCAAATAGGATTCAAAATGAAATACAATATTCACCATATTTATTAAGTAGTACTTTGCAATTTCATTGTGACTATAAAAATCCAATTGGTGTCCAAATTTATAGCAATAAAAGGGACACATCTCATATATGTTTAGATTTTGAAGATTTGAAACAATATGTTAAAAATAAGTATTATAAATTGGAACTAATAATAAATAAATATAATTCAATTGTTGAAGAATTTAAAAATGAGAAAAAGAAACATAAAGTAAATCGAAATCAAGATGACTTATCTATTTTGAAAGAAATTGTGACAATTTTAGACGAAAGATATTTGGAACATTACAATATTGACGAATTAATTGATGATTTAGAATGTAATTTGACTGTTGCAGAAAACAGAAATAATGTTGAACTATTTAGAAATCAAATTAAAAAGATTATCCCTGATTTATGCGATGCGGTTGATAAATATGATTGCGATGGTATTTATAGTTTATGTGATACACTTTTATATAGTAGACCAAAAGCCCACCAGATGATGCATTACCAATTAGAAAAAATATTTTGTTATTTAAATGATGATGGATATGGCGATATAGAGTGGGGATTAATTCAAGCTGAAGCTTTTTCAAAAGAATTTGCTAAAAAATGGGTAGTTATAAAACCGTATGATATGACTTTTAAAGAAATAAAATTACTTGTTAATGTAGCGTGTTATTTAGAATATCAAGAACAAAATAAGGAGTGTAAAGATGAGTAGTATAGGTTTAATAAGTGAAAATGATAATTCAACAGTATTAGCTGAATACAAAGGATTAAATAGAGAATCAAAATCTTTTCAAAGCGAAGATGCTCTTGAAAAAGAATTAATTAAAACTTTAGTTGAACAAGGCTATGAAAGATTAAATATACATTCAGAAAATGAATTGATTCTTAATTTAAGAAAACAATTAGAGAAATTAAATAATTATAGATTCACCGATGGAGAATGGGATAATTTCTTTACTAAAGTTATTGCTAATAAAAATGATTATATTATTGAAAAAACAAGATTGATTCAAGAAGATTATAAACAAGAGATAACACTTGATTCAGGTGAAAAGAAAAATATTTACTTAATAGATAAGAATAATATTCATAACAATAATCTTCAAGTATTAAATCAATATGTTAATAATGATGGAAATTATGATAACAGATATGATGTAACTATTTTAGTTAATGGTCTTCCTTTGGTTCATATTGAATTAAAGAAAAGAGGAGTAGATTTAAGAGAAGCTTTCAATCAAATAGAAAGATATCAAAGAGATTCATTCTGGGCAGGTTCTGGATTATATAACTTTGTCCAAATATTTGTTATTTCAAATGGAACATTAACTAAGTATTATTCAAATACTACAAGGGAATTTCATATAAATAATAAAAAGAAAAGGAAGTCTAATTCATTTGAATTTACTTCATATTGGGCAGATCAAAAAAATAATGGAATAACAGATTTAATCGATTTTGCCAAAACATTCTTTACTAAACATACATTACTAAATATATTAACTAAGTATTGTGTATTTACTTCTGAAGAAGAATTATTAGTAATGCGACCTTATCAAATAGTTGCTACTGAAAAGATTTTAAATAGAATAACCATAGCATACAATAATAAATTCTATGGAACTATTAAATCTGGTGGATATATTTGGCATACAACCGGTTCGGGAAAAACACTAACATCTTTTAAAACATCTCAACTTGCTAGCAAATTAGATTTTATTGATAAAGTATTATTTGTTGTAGATAGAAAAGACTTAGACTATCAAACAATGAAAGAATATGATAGATTTAAAGAAGGAGCTGCTAACTCTAATACATCAACTAAAGTATTAGAAGAACAATTAAATGACCCTAATGCAAAAATAATAATAACTACAATACAAAAATTATCACAATTTATTAAGAAAAATGAAAATAGTGACGTATTTGATAAGCATGTAGTATTTATATTTGATGAATGTCACAGATCTCAATTCGGAGATATGCACAAAGCAATTATTAAAAAATTTAAAAAATATTATTTGTTTGGATTTACAGGAACCCCAATATTCCCAGAAAATGCTAGAACAATAAAAGGTATTTCTGAAACAACTGATCAAATTTTTGGAAAAAGATTACATACTTATACAATCGTAAATGCAATAGCAGACAAAAACGTATTACCATTTAGATATGAATATGTTGGTGGAACAAATATATCAGATGATGTAAAAGATGAAAAAATATATAATATAGATGAAGAAAAACTATTTGATAATCAAAAGCGTATAAGTTCAATTACAAATTACATAATAGAACATTTTTCCACAAAAACAAAGACATCTGAAAGTTATGTTTATTCGACTCTAGATAATGTTAAAGAAGTAGCTAAAAGACAAAATACAGTAGAAATTAAATCAAAAAAGAATATTAATGGTTTTAACTCTATATTTGCAGTATCAAATATTAAAATGGCTAAAGAGTATTACTCAGAATTTAAAAAACAATTAGATTTTAAGAATAGTAATCTAAAAGTTGCTTTAATATACTCTTATGGTGTTAATGAAGAAGATGGAGTAATTGATGAAAATTCAGAATCAACCGAAGCACTAAGTACTGATGATAGAACATTTCTTGAAAATGCAATCAAAGATTATAACAACATGTTTGGAACAAGTTATGATACATCATCAGAAAAATTCCAAAATTATTATAAAGATGTTTCTTTAAGAATGAAAAATAGGGAAATTGATATATTGATTGTAGCTAATATGTTTTTAACAGGATTTGATGCTAAAACATTAAATACATTATGGGTTGACAAAAGCTTAAAATGGCACGGATTAATTCAAGCGTTTTCAAGAACAAATAGAATTTTAAATAGTGTTAAAACATATGGTAATATAGTCTCATTTAGAAACTTAGAAAATAGACTTAATGAAGCACTTGCTAAATTTGGTGATGAAAATGCACATGGTATTGTACTTTTAAAACCATATAAAGATTACTACTATGGATATAAAGATGAAAATGGTAAAACCTTTGAAGGATATAAATCTTTAGTTGAAAAGTTAACTTCAAAATTTGCACCAGGGGAATTAATGCAAAGCGAAACAGAACAAAAAGAATTTATAAAACTATATGGTGCTATATTAAAAGTTACTAACATCTTATCATCATTCGATGAATTCAAAAATGAAGAATTAATCAATGAAAGAGATAAACAGGATTATCACAGCATCTACATAGAACTTTATAATGAATTCAGAAATAAAGCAAAAAGAGAAAAAACGGATGTTACAGAAGATGTGGTATTTGAAATGGAATTAATTAAGTCAATTGAAGTTAATATTGATTATATTTTGGCATTAGTTAAAAAGTACCATGACTCAAATATGGAAGATAAAGAAATACTTGTAAATATTCAAAAAGCTATAATGGCTAGCCCAGATTTAAGAAATAAAAAAGACTTAATTATGGCATTTATTGATTCTTTAGACCAAGATTCGAATGTATATGTTGATTTTGAAACATTTATGAATAGTAAAAAGAAAGAGCAGTTAGATAAGATAATAGCTGATGAAAATTTAAATAAAGAGGAAACTTATAATTTTGTTCAAAGAGCATTTGAACAAGGAAGAGTTGAAACTAATGGAACTGAAGTATCTACACTACTTCCTCCAATGAGTATGTTCACACCTAATAATGATAGACAAGAAAAGAAAAATAAAGTTATTGATAAATTATTAGAGTTCTTTGATAAATTCTTTAGTTTATCTAACAACAAATTTTAATTTTGTGGTATAATATATATAAATAATAGAGTGTGTTTCATTTTTAAGATGGAATATGCTCTTTTTTCATGGAGGTAAAAATGAAAAAATCAAAATTAAGAGGATATATATATGATTTAGAACACAAAAACAAAAATTTTTCATTTGCTAGAACTATAAGAATATTAGATATAAGTAATATAATTTATATTGATATGATAAAAAATATTGAGTTTAAAGAAATATCAGATTATAAAAAATCTAAATATATGTTTAAAGAGATATCAGAAGAATTTGAAGAAGTCAATGACTTATTGAGTAAAGAAAAAACTCTTATGGCTGTATGCTTATTAAGAAATGTTTTTGAAGAAATAATGTATATAATTGCTACAACTTTAGAAACAATTGATATTGATATAATGACTAAGGCTAGCTATTTTTATAAAATAGTTGCATATCATTGTGATGAATTGTTATATAGTTATACCTCCGAAGATATAAAAGAATTATATAGCTATATGTCTAAGATTACACATGTAACTAATGTGAAAGAAGCAGCTAGTTATTTAGTTGGTAATAAAAGAATAAAAAAGTATATTAATAATGAAATTAAATTTATAGAATTAATAATTGAGAATATATATTTAGAATTTATTAACAGAAAATTAGGATTAGATAATAGTATGTGTGATAACATTATGATTATTTCAAGTTATGTTAATTTAATAAATATAATTTATTTTACTGCTAATTCTACAGGAGAACATAAAAGAATAGAATTATATTTTTATGGAGAAAAAAATCAAAAGTATTTAAATGAAAAACGAGAACAAATGATACAAGAATTTAAAGAAATTCAAAAATCTAATGTTAAAATAACTAAAACCATAAATGATATATCAAAAGAATTAGATAAGCAAATAAAGGAAAAAAATTACACAGATATAGTCAAAAAAATGCTTAATACATAAATAAAGGTTGATAATACAATTAATATTATGAAAGGAGTAATATATGGAGTATAAAAAATTAAATGATAAAAATAAAAAGTATATGATAGATGGTATAAATAATGATTTGAATTTTGAGTGGGAAGATAGCCATTTACTTGATCAAATTATACGGAAAATTGACAATATATACCCGTATTCTTCTGATCCACAGGATTTTATTGATGATAAATATTATCTGAATGAAATTAATAAACTTTTCAAATTATTATTTGATAGAAAGTTAGATAAAGTAGGTTTTATAGACAAATTAGAAAAATTATTTAATGAAATGCTAAGTAAATTTCCAACATTAAGCTATCAATATAGGTACAATATTAATATGTATAAAGAAATTATTTCTAAATCAAACAGATTAATTATAAAAGGCTGTGGCGGAATAGGGAAAAGCTATTTTATATATAAATTAGAAGAAACACTTAGCGAAAATAAAATAGATCATTTATGTGTTTACGGAAAGTATAATGATTATATACCTGAAACTATATATGATGAGATTAAAAATAAGAAAAAAGATTTTTATTTTGTTATAGATGCATTAAATGAGTTTGATGAAAGTGAGCAACAAAAAATACTAAATCATCTTAAATCTATTCAAAAAAATAATAACATAAATATTATTATTACATACAGAACTTCTTCATTAAAGAGTAATATAGTTGAACAGTTAAATGAAAATTTAAAAAATGAACACGACTTTAAGGGTGTGGATTTTGAATCAAGCATATTAAAATTAATTGAAACATATGGTGTTGAAACAGTAAGGTTAATTGATGTAATTGAATCAAACAATCCTTTATATTTAACAATGTTAAATAAAATTTTATTTAATACAAAAATTAAAGGTGAGAAACTTCCAAGTATTGCACAAATGACTTTTATAATGGAAAGCTATATTAAGGGAATATGTGGGTTAGAAAATTGGAAACTTGTAAAAAAAATTGGTTCATACATGTTTGATAATAGTAAGACTTCAATAACCGAAGATGAATTAAAAACTATTACAAGAAATCAATTTGAAAGTTTTGTGGAAAATATGATTCAAAATGATTTTATGGGATCATATGAGCATGATGATACATTGTATTTTTTATTTACTATACAGAGGTTATCAGATTATATTATTGCTAGATCTTTATTCGATTTTATAAAAGATAAAGATGAGAATGATATTATTAATTTAGTTAATGAAAAATTGGATAAAATGTATTCAATGAATGAAGCATTTGCATTAGTTCTATTAGATAAGTATAAAGATAAAGATATTAATACAGCACTTCGCATAATATTTAAGTCTGAAATTGGTAAAGAATTGGATATAGGAATATTTAAAAAGATCTCCTTTAATGGTAAACAAATAAAATGTATACAAGAACTCATTAAATATGAAAATGTACAAAATCTTTTCTTATTATTAGGGGGATATGTCAACAGGCATTTTAACTGCAAAAATTATTTGAATCAAAAAATACTTGATGATGAAAAAATTCAAAAGAAATTATTGGTAAAATTTAGAGAATCAGAATATTTAATGCATTTAAAAAATATGGTATATACTTTATCATTTTTAGAAAAAGAAACAGATATATTAGAAGAATATTTTTATTATGCTTTTTGGTTAATGTCTGTACCATTTGAGAGAATCAGAAAATTAGCTATAAAAGTTGTATATGATATTTCATATAAAAACACTAAATTTGCAGGTTATTTAATTGAATTATATGATAAGATTAATGAATTATATATTAAAAAAGGTATAATACATGTTTTAACTAAACTTTCTAAGACAAGAAAAATAACAAATTTTATAAAAAAAGTATATTTTAATCCAGAAGAAATTGATGCTGAAATAGTATATAGAACAGCTGCTTACTTAAAAAAAGAAGATGAATATCAGTTATTAAATAAGAAGAATTTAAATACAATTATTCCTAAAAATGTGAGAGTAGATTCGAAATTAGATTTAAAACAAATAATTTTTATTGCAGACATATATGAAAAATATTTACTTAAGTTTGAACGATATACTGATGGAAATACTTTATCACTGTATAATAATTTTATTTTAAATGATAATAGAGAAATATATGAATTTAATAATAAATTATACCAGAAATTTAGCTGTGTAAAAAACAATGGAAATTGTAAATATTCTGTAGGGGATTATTTGTTTAAAGAGTACATGGAACCAATTGATATTATTGATATTGATTCTAAGAGAATGTTTATATTGTTTCAGGAAATATTTAAAAAGATATGTGGTGTATATGGATATAATTATAATGAAAAGAAAAAATTTGATATTCACTTAAACAAATTTGAAAATTCACTTTTAAAGAAAATTTTGTTATTAAGTCAGGATATTTTATTAGGATCGTTAATGACAAATTATTATACAAGTGAGTTTAGTGTGTACAATGATGACAAAACCTTTGGATATAAAAATTACTCTTATATTATGTATGATGAAGAAAAAATTTATTTAACTTCACCTGTTGGTCCTTACAACGAATTAGTTGATAAATTGAATAGTAAAATTTGCGAAAATATAGATTTATATAACAATAATACTTATAGATGGTATAAAAGCAAAAAAGAATCAATAGAGAATTGTCAAAAAATGATGAGCCCAATTATTTGTGACAATAATAGCTGGAGTTTAATAGGCGGAGATGTTCATTTATTTGTGGTTGATTTTATTAATGTTTTTTATTCATGTTATATGGCTTTTAATCCTCAAGAACAATTATTAGGTAATGAAGATTCAAGATATTTAACAATAAAAAATAAAAGATATTATGGAAGTGTAAGCGACTATACATCTGAAAAATATAGTAAAAATATGAGTATTCCTAATTTTGAATATAATTCTTTAGATATAAAAGAAACTAATATGGCTTTTCCACCACCTAACTTAGTTAAGCATTTAAATTTAAAATATAATTTTAAAACTTCTTCATGGGATGATACTAATGGTAATCAAATAATATTATGCGATAATAACGCTAAAAACTTTTATAAATATCCAGTATCAGGTGCTATTTATATTAAAACTGATATATTAGAAGAATTGAAAAAACATAACTATGTAGTTTATTGGTGTTATACAGAAAAATTATACAAAAACTATGGATGGAATGAAAAAGCAAGTTTACATTTAGAACTGGATTCAGATGGTAATGTTATAAAAGAATTTAACAATAATAATTTATCAAACTCTGAAAAAAGTGTGCCATTAAAATGCAAGAGATGCAAATATAATATTTATAAAAAACAAAACGAAATTTCAAATAATTATACATTAAAAATAATAAATGATTTATTAGATGATGACGTATCTAAATAGTTTTTTATGTCACTTGCGTCACTTAAATATAGGGTGTACTAATTTTAAGTGTCACAAGTGTCATAAGTGTCATAGGCTAGAAAAATCTAGTCTTTTTTTGATAATAAAAAAATTAAAAAATTTTAACATATTCTTATAATATGTTAAAAAAATATTAAAATTTTAACATATCTCTTGTATATGTTAAAAAAATAGAGTAATATTATATATGAGGAGATAATAATATGATGTTATTACCATTTAATGATTTTGATTTAAAAACACCTAGAATTCTTGAAGCATTAAATGAAGCTTCTAGATCACTTGCAGAATTAAAAGGATTTGCTAATTCAATTCCTAATCAACATATTTTAATAAATGCTATTACAATAAATGAAGCCAAAGATAGTAGTGAAATTGAAAATATAGTTACTACTCATGACAGTATTTATAAAGTTTTAACAGAAAGTGGATATAAAGATGAATCTGCTAAAGAAGTTGTTGATTATAGAAGTGCTATTTGGCGTGGATATGAAATAATTAAAGAAAAAGGCTTTATTTCAACTAATGTTTTAGTAGAACTTCAAGGAATGATTGAACACAATAAAGCTGGTGTAAGAAAGAATCTTGGAACTAAATTAGTTAATAGTAAAACTGGAGAAGTAATTTATACTCCGCCACAAGAAGAAAAAGAAATTAGAGATTTATTAAAAAATCTTGAAGATTATATTAATGAAAATGAAGATGAAGTTGATCCATTAATTAAAATGGCTTTAATTCATTATCAATTTGAATCTATCCATCCATTTTATGATGGAAATGGAAGAACTGGAAGAATATTAAATGTTTTATATTTAGTATTAAATAATCTTTTAGATAGTCCTATTTTATATTTAAGTAATTACATTAATAAGAATAAAGATCAATACTATAAATTATTTACTGAATTTAGAGAAAATAATAATTATGAAGATTGGATTATTTATATCTTAAAAGGAATAGAAGAAACATCTAAAAATACTATTGAATTAATTAAATTAATTCAAGGTGAGATGGAATCTTATAAAGAAGAATTTATGACTAAATTACCTAAAATATATTCTGATGAATTATTAGATTCTTTATTTTTTGAAGTATATACTAGAATTAATTATATTGAAGATAGATGTGGAATTACAAGACAAACAGCTGCTACATATTTAAATAGTTTAGTAGATGCTGGACTTCTAGAATTTGAAAAAGTAGGTAGAGAAAGTATTTATAAGAATACTAGATTAATTGATTTATTAAGTAATTTCTAAAACATATCATACAGATAACGGTACAATAGTATAAAAAAAGAACTAGATGATTTAAACTCATCTAGTTTTATTATTCTGTAATAATCAATTTTAAGGGAAAGTCATACAGAATAAAAGATTTATTATAAGAAAACACCGATAAAAATAATATAAAATAAAAATGACAAAAACCTACAAAAATTTTTGTCATAAACCTACAAAAAATATTGACATTTACATCCCCCTTAATGACAAATAAATTGCTTGTAAGGTATTATACCAATTATAAATCTTATTGCACAACTTCTGTTCACTTCTTTTTTTAAAATACATAAAAAAAATTTAATAAAAATTAACGAATTTTTTTTAAAATATTGCAAAACTAGTGATTTTTTGTTAGAAATTTGGTACAATATACAAAAGATTACGAAAAAAATATTTTTGATATTCTTAAAAATTTAATATAGAGGTGGATATAATGGAAGCAAATAATAGAATGCTATATGATGATATAATTAAAAAAACAGATGTTCAGTATACAATACCTGTATATCAAAGAAATTATACTTGGGAAAAAGAGAATTGTGAGTTATTGTATAATGATATAGTGAGTAGTATAAAAAATGAAAGAAATCATTTTTTGGGTAGTTTAGTTTATTCAACGACAAAACGAAATGATATAAAAAGTTGCCCTATAATTGATGGACAACAAAGATTGACAACAATTATGTTATTGTTAAAAGCAATAGATGATTTAATTAAAGACCCTGAAAATATTACAAAAAAGAAAATTAGACAAAATATATATAATGAAAATTGTGAAGAAAGATATAAACTAAAACTTAAGAATAGTGATAATGATAATTCTGAATTAGAAAAAGTATTAATGGGAAATACAACTAATTTAGATACTTCTTCAAAAGTGGTAATTAACTATAATCATTTTAAATCATTAATAAAGAAGACAGTTGAATCTGAAAAGTGGTCTCCTGATAAACTAGTAGAAGGCATTGATAGGTTAGAGATAGTTGAAATAGTTTTAAATGAAGGAGATTCTCCTCAAAAAATATTTGAAAGCATTAACTCAACAGGGGTAAAATTAACTACTGCGGATCTTATTAGAAACTTTCTATTAATGGGTATTTTAGATGTTGGAAAGCAGGCTGAAGTATATAAAAATTATTGGGTTACAATTGAAAGTTTAATTGGAAAAGATAATATTGAAAAATTCTTTTATGATTTTTTAGTATCTAAGGATACAAGATATATTGAAGAAAAAAGGGTGTATGAAAATTTCAAAAAATATTATATTAATCGTAATATAGTTGGTATAGAAGGAATTGAAAACATATTTACTGAAATAGTTAGATATGCACAATATTATAAGCTATTAGTTTTAAATAATTCCAAAGACTATGATGAAGAAACTAATAATTTATGCAACATCTTTAATATTTTACAACATAGAACAATATATCCTTTTATGTTAAAAGTTTGTTATGATTTTGATGATATAAGAAAATTACACATTATAAACAAAAATGATGAAGGACAAGATGTTAAAATTGAGCTTTCAAACGAAGAAAAGAATTTATTAATTGAAAGAGAAAAAGAGTTTAAAAATATAATTAGATTATTTGGTAATTATGCTATGAGACGTAACATAGCTAATATTCCATCATCTAGTTTGCGTAGATTTTATGCCTCATTATATAATAAAATTTTTGAAAAAAATAAAAGCAATTATAATTGTTACTTTAAAGCTTGTGAAGCTTATTTATGTACATTAAAAACTGAAGATAGAATGCCTAATGATAATACGTTTAAAGAAGGTTTATTGTATAGTAATATGTATGCGGCAGCTAAAACCAAAATTCTTAGATATTTCTTTGATTTAATTGAAAATAGTGGAAAAGAACCTGTTGATATGTCAGAATTGACAATTGAGCATATTATGCCTGAAACACTAAGTTCACAATGGAAAAATAGTTTAGGTGACAACTTTCAAGAAATTTATGATAAATATGTTCATACTTTAGGTAATTTATCGATTACTGGTTATAATTCTGAATATAGTAATGATCCGTTTTTGTCTAAGAAAAAAAGATATAATAATATGCTTGAATCTGGAGAAACCAAAATTGTTAAATTAAATGAGGAACTTAAAAATAATGTTAATAAAGAGTGTAATATTGAAGTATGGAATGATGTTCAAATTGAAAAACGTGCAGAAAGATTATCAAAAATTATTATGAGTAAATTTTCTTATCCAAAGGATGTTGATACTACATTAGAATTTGAAAAGTTTTTTGAATTTTACATTGATAATCCAGATGATAATGCTGATGAGTTTGAAAACAATCCTACATATAAATTATATGGATTCCAATTTGAAGGAAATAAGTATAGAGCGGATAATTATCGCACGATTTTCAAAGAAATTATTAAACTGTTATACAACCTAGACAATTCAGTTTTGGACGATCTAGCCAATAGTAATTATACTTATGAAAGAGGAAAAACTATAAGGTTTTCTAGAACAAAGGAAAATGATTATCAAGAAGAAATATTACCTTCATTGTTTGTTTATACTAACTATAGTAGAAGCACAATATTTGATTGGATTAGGAATTTATTTAATAGATACCAACTAGATATAACGTTATTCAGTTTATTATTTATTGAAAAAGACTAGAATATTTTAATATTATTGTCACTTGAATAAATAACCATTTGACCAACAAGTTTTAAGATACTGAAAATTTTTGATAATGTCCAAAATGTATAATTAATCCTAGTGTTGAACCTGAGTTTTAAGATACTGAAGATTTTTGATAATGTTGTAAATGCTAATATTTTTTGACCAATCTAATGAAAATTTATGCTTTTTCATTAATTTTGTCAAAGATATAAAACCTAAGAAATTTTACTTTAAAACATTTTATTTTATATGAATAATACTGACAAATAGGAACTTTTTTGTTATAATGTTATTAGTGGAGGTGCTAAGATGTCCGAGAGAGAATTAGATTCAAGTATAAATGATTATATTGAAACAGAAACACCTAAAAACTATGTAAAACAACAAGAGTGGGATATGGCTATTGGACTTCAAGAAGTTGATAACTTAAAACCATCTAAGTATTTAGAAAAGTTGTTACAAGAAAATGTAACAGGTGAAAAAACAATTTATGAAGTTGAACATGAATTAAAACAATATTATATAGAAAAAGATAAAAAAGATAAAACAATTCAAGATGAATTTGAATGTGATTTAGTTTCTACTAGGATAGTTCAATTATTAGAAGAAGATAATTTTGAATTATCAGTAGATTATATAAAATATATTCATGAATATTTATTTAAAGATGTTTATGAATTTGCAGGGGAATTTAGAAAGTTAGATTTTTCTAAACATGAAAGAATTTTAAATGATGATTCAGTTGCTTATGGTGATTGTAAATTATTAGAACAGTCATTAGATTATGATATATCATTAGAAAAAAATAAAAAATATGATGAAATGAATATTGTTGATGTAATTAATAATATAACTAACTTTTCTTCAAGCATATGGCAAATACATCCTTTTAGAGAAGGTAATACTAGAACTACAGCATTATTTATAGAAAAGTATTTAGTATCACTTGGATATGATGTAGATAATACTATGTTCAAAGAAAAATCGGTTTATTATAGAAATGCATTAGTAAGAAGTAATTATTTTAATAATTATTTAAATATAAAACAAGATAATAGTTTCTTAATTAAATTCTATGAAAACTTATTATTAGGTAAAAATAATAATTTACATTCAAAGGATTTAATTGTAGAAGCATTATTTAATAAAGAAAATTAAAAAGAGGCGCTAGTACAGGCTTATTAATTTAGTAGGTTTTTGTATTGGCGTTTTTTAGTAGTAGGAGGTAAATATGAATAATGAATTAGATTATATTAAAAAAGTAAAAAATAAAATTTCTATGTGGGGCAAATGGGATTTACATATACATACCCCTGTTACAAATTTGATGGTACCTCATGATTATAAAAATCCAGAAAAATATAATGATGATGAATTAATTAATAAATTATATGCAAATGATATTACTTTAGGAGTAATAACTGATCATAATATATTTGATGCGTCTAAATTTGATGTACTTAGAGTTTTAGTAGAAACCAGAAATAAAAAAGAAAATAAGAATCTTGTATTGCTTCCAGGTGTTGAATTAAATGTGAAGTTTCCAAATTTTCAAAAAGATTCAATTCATTTTATATTAATATTTGATGAAAAAGAAAATTTGAATAATATTCAATTAGCAGTTGAAAATTTAAATAAAAAAACAGGATTTACTAAAGGTAATCCACAAGATGCAACTATTGATGATATTGCTGATGTTTTCTCAGCATTTAATTATATTGTTAGTATACATTTAGGTAAATCTTCAAATGTTCCTAGGAAACAAAATTATGATGAATTTTTAAAAATTTATATTGGGGGTTTTGTTAATATTTGTGAAAATAATCCAAGTAATAAAGTAAAAAACAAAGAATATTTAGAAAAAAGGGTTAGAGATATCACAGGAAATAATAATGAAAGTATTTTTATTGTAGGTAGTGATAATCATGATGTTACTAAATATCCGTTAGGAGAAAATGATACATGTGTTCCTAAATTAACTTATTTTAAAGCAATTCCGTCATTTGAAGGATTGAAAATGATTATTACAGAGCCTACAAGAATATATAATTCGGATAATGATACTCTTCCTAATTATGTAAATACAACAAATGATTTAAATAAAATAGAGGCTATTAGTATAAAAGGTGACAAGATAGGAACGAAAGAATTATATTTTAGTAGAGAGTTGAATTCTATTATAGGTTCGAGAACAAGCGGAAAGAGCTTATTGCTGAATATTATTAAATACGCTTTAGGAAAAGAATATGATATAGAAAAATATGATGAATATATTAATAAGTTGGAAGTTAAAGTAAAAACTTTTGATGATAATGAATTTAAAGAGAACAATTCTTTGCAAATCGAAGTGTTTGATCAAAATAGACTAATGGATGAATTTAATAAAATAAAGTCCGAAAGAGATTTTTTTAAAGAGACATATATTTCAAGAAAGTTTGACGAAATTTCATTAGATGATAATACAATAAATGAAATTTATAATAATGAAATTGGAATTGAATGTGATTTTATAAAAAAAATAAATGATTTATATAAAATGATTGATGATATAAAAACGCCAAATGTATACTTGAAAAATTATATAAATTTTGGAAAAAATACAACGGAAATGTCGAAGTTTTATTTAAAAGTATTAGAAATAAAAAAGTTTGAAATAACAATGAAAAAACTAAGTGAAAGACAACTATATTTAAGCGAATCAATAAAAACATTAAATAACATCATTAATAATGATAAGTATGGCTATATTAATAAAAAACATTTAATAATTTTAAATGAAATTTTAGGTGATTTTAAAAGACAACTTGATATTGTTGATAAAAAAATAATAGGCATTAGAAGTATTCAAAATTTAGACATAAGTGCTTATAAACCTTTTTCCGTAAATGAAAGTTTTATAACCGAACATCAAAATTTTATTAAAGATATCAAGAAAATAGCTAGGGTAAAGAAAGAATTGGATAATATTTCAGCTAAAATAGATTTATTTGAAAATAGAAAATTCAAAATTGATGGGAAAGAAAGATATGAGAAAAGCATAGAGGTTAGAGAGTTTAAATTTTGTAGTTCTTTAGAGTATAAAACTAACTTTTATACAGATGAAGTCGAACCTAAACATATCGTTGCAAGACACTTTTATAGTGAAGACATTAAAAACGGATGGAAGCAATTAATAGAAAAAGTATTTTTGAAGAAAACTGCAAATAAAAATTTGTTTAAAACAGGAAATGTTGAAAGTATTACTAATGAGATAAAATTGGAAAAGCCTAAAATATATAAAACAATAATAGATAATAAAGGAGTTGATATTAATAGTACCTCTCCAGGAAATAGGGCTTCAGTATTAATTAGTATTATTTTGGAGAATACAGAAAACAAAGTTTTAATTATTGACCAACCGGAGGATAATTTAGATAGCAAATTTATATATCAGGAAATTGTAAAAAAAATAAAAACATTGAAAGAATCAAGACAAATATTTCTTGTGACACACAATGCAAATATTGTTGTTAATTCTGATAGTGAAAATGTAATTTGTTGTAAAAATGATGATAATAAAATAAAATATGAGTATGGTGCAATTGAGTATAATCAGAATACATTTGATAGTAAAAACATGAAGGAATATATATTGGATAATCTAGAGGGTACTGAAGAAGCTTTTAAATTACGAAATAATAAGTATTTTTTGAAAGGAGTTTTAGAAAATGAATATAACAATAACAAATAATAAAATAAAGGTAGGTTCAATCTATGAATTTAATTCTGATGGAAGTGATTTAAGCGAAGAAAAACTTTTAGAACTTTTATCTAAAATTCAAAGTAAAGTAGATGTTCAAGTTGATGAAAAATTAACTGGAGATGATGTCAAAAAATGTAATTTAATAAAAGAAATATTAGATGCTTATATAAAAGAATATTTTAATAAGTAAAAGAAAGATGACCTAGTCGTGTTAAAGGACCAGGTCATCTTTGTCTTTGAATTTAACTATTTCAAATTCTTTATAATCATACGATTTTTCTTTGGGATCAGATAATGTTTTTTTATGTTCTAATAACATAGTGGATTTTGTTTCAATAACATTATTATTTAATCTGCTATTTTGTAGTTCGATAATGTTAACAATAGTATCGAGTCTATTTTGATACATATGAGAATAAGTATTTAAATTTTCATCAATTTTAGTATGCACAAGATATTTAGCAACTAAAGTTATATTAGTACTACTATCTATTAATAAAGAAGCACAACTATGTACAAAGTCGTGTATTTTTATATCTTTAACTCTAGCCATAAAAACATTCTTAATGGATGTTAATATAGTTTCTAACTAAAACAACTTGTTGAATCGTGATAAACTCATTATTAATAACTTACAAAGCCACCTAGACATATTTTCAAAATTATATTATCATAAATACATGAAAGGATTGATATAATGAAAAGTAAAGTATATTTTACAAAAGAAATTACAAGCGAAAGTTTAGTTAAAATTTATGAAAGTTTAAATCACAAACTAAAAGGTAAAGTTGCAGTTAAAATTTCTACCGGAGAACCTGGTGGACATAATTTTTTAAATCCAAATTTAATTAAAGCTTTAGTAAATAAAATAAATGGTACAATCGTAGAATGTTGTACTGCTTATGCTGGAAAAAGAATGAATCCAAGTGATCACTGGCGAGTTATCAAAGGCCATGGTTTTTATGATATAGCTCCATGCGATATTATGGATGAAGATGGAGAAATAACAATTCCTATAAATGGTGGAAAACACTTAAATGGCATAAACTATGTTGGTAGTCATATTGAAAACTATGATTCAATGTTAATGCTATCACACTTTAAAGGCCACAAAATGGGTGGCTTCGGCGGGGCTCTAAAGAATATGTCAATCGGAGTTGCTTCCAAAAATGGTAAAGCATGGATTCATTCTGCAGGAAAGACAACTGTACCAGATGAATACTGTAAATTAGAAACCAAACAAGATGATTTTCTAGAAAGTATGGCTGAAGCAGATAAATCTGTCGTGGACTACTTCAATCCTGAAAATATTGTTTATATAAACGTTGCCAATAATATTTCAATAGATTGTGATTGCGATAATAATCCAAAAAATCCAGAAATTGCCGACATAGGTATTTTTGCATCTCTAGACCCAGTTGCATTAGATAAATGTTGTTATGATACTATTATGAATTTAAATGAAGAAGGAGCAAATTCATTAAAGATGCGAATGCTTGATAAAAATGCAATTCATACCCTAGAAGAAGCAGAAAGACTAGGTTTAGGTACAACTCTATATGAACTAGTAAGTATTGATTGAGGTTATTATGAAATTAGAAGAAATAGTAAAAATATTAACAGAACAAAATAAAACTGTATCCACGATGGAATCTTGTACCGGCGGAGCTCTTGCTAATGCAATTACAAATATCCCTGGAGCTAGTGAAGTTCTAAAATTTAGCGCAGTAACTTACTCAAATGAATTTAAAATAAAAATGGGTGTACAAAAAGAAATAATTGATACATATTCAGTTTATAGCATAGAAACTGCTATTGAAATGAGTAAAAAAATATCTGAATTTACCAATTCTAATTATGGAATAGGTATAACAGGTAAACTAAATAGAGTGGATCATCATAACTTATCTGGTGATGATAACAGAGTTTACTTTAGCATATATAATAAGGATAATAACACAAATTACAATGGTTCATTAAAAGTAACAAAAGAAACCAGAAAAGAAAATAAAGAAGAAGTAATAAATTTAATTGTTGATAAATTATATGAAATAATAAAAACAGAAGACTAAACTAAGTCTCCTTGATAAATATTTCTTTTAACCATTTCTTTATCAATATCATTTAAAACCACAAACTTCTTTATAAGCCAATCCGGAGCAATCAATTCATCTATAGTTGGGTCTCCAGTTATTCTCATAACAACAACATCTTTGTTTAAAAGCCTTAATTGGTCACAAATAATATCAATATATTCCTCTTTAGTTAGAATATGAAATTTATCTTTTTCATAAATACTAGCTAAAGGGGTATTTTTGGCTACATAAAGCATATGAATTTTAATCCCATCAATACCACAATCATTAACAAATTTTATTGTATTTAACATATCTTCTTTAGCCTCATATGGTAGACCATTTATAATGTGCGCAACAACAAATATATTTCTTTCGTGTAATCTTTTTACAGCATCCCTAAAAACTTCACTATTATGTCCACGATTTATAAAATTTAAAGTATTATTATTACTACTTTGTAAACCAAGTTCTACAATTAAAAAAGTCTTTTTATTTAATTCATCTAAATAATCTAACCATTCATCAGTTAAACAATCTGGTCTAGTAGCAATATCAATTCCCACAACTTTAGGTAATATTAACAACTTATCAACATAATTTTTAACTAAATTTTTATCATTATAAGTATTAGTGCCAGATTGAAAATAAGGAATATACAAACTATCTGGCCATTTTTGCTCCATAATTTTTCTCCCATTTTCAAATTGTTCTAAAATATCAAGGGCATTATTACTTATTGTAGCACTAGATTTATTAGAACAATAAATACATCCACCATTAATTTGATTAGGACAAGTACTATTAATATCTAAAGGAACTTTAAACACTTTTTGACCAAACTTCATTTTAAAAAAGTAATTTAGTGTATAATATCTTTTATTATCTAATGTATTTTTAAACATAATACCACCTGCTAATATTTTATCATGTAAAATTATAAAATAAAAGTTGTTATTCTTAATATTTGTGGTATACTAATATTAGTTGCTGAAATAGCTCAGTTGGTAGAGCAATGCCCTCGTAACGCATAGGTCGTAAGTTCAAGCCTTACTTTCAGCACCATTTAAAAATAATCCCCGTAAAATCGGGGTTTTATTATATCTTTTTTTTATTTACCTATTATTAACAACTTAAATATTAAAAAATTTTTCAATAAAAACAAATTTTATATATACAAAAGATTATACTATGTGTTATAATAAATTTATCACACAAAGGAGGAAATAAAAATGCGTGTATATGGTATGAACGTTTTAAAAGAATTAGATACTAAAAAGATTAAAAAAGTATTTACATCAAGAAAAGAAGTATGCAAGTATTGTAGTGAAAACAAAATTAAATACGAATTTGTTGATAATCATTTTCTTAATAAAATGTGCGAATATAATCACCAAGGGGTGGTAATTGATGCTTTTGATTATGATTACTATAATATTAATGATATAGATGGAGATTTTGTTTTAATATTAGACCATCTTGAAGACCCACATAACTTTGGCGCCATCATAAGAACTTGTGCCGCAGTAGGAATAAAATCGATAATAATTCCCAAAGATAGAAGTGTTGGAGTAACAGATGTTGTTGTAAAAACTAGTGTAGGAACCATAAATTATGTAAAAATAATAATGGTTAATAACTTAGTAGCAACTATGAAGAAGTTAAAAAAAGATGGTTTCTTTATATATGCAGCCTCAATGGAAGGTGAAGATTTTAGAAAAATAGATTATAGCACAAAAAGAGCTTTAGTAATTGGTAATGAAGGTTCTGGCGTAAGCAGATTAGTTAAAGAAGAAAGTGATGTTTTAGTAAGTATTCCAATGAATAAAAATGTTGAAAGCCTAAACGCATCAGTAGCTGCCAGCATTCTTATTTATCATATGGGGGATAATGACTAATATAAGTGATTCTGAACTAATCATGCTATGTCGAGAAAACAATGAAGATGCTCAAAAATTACTTGATGAAAAATATAATATTGTTATAAAAAAATTTATTAAAGATAACTATGAAGCAATTAGAGTTTTAAACATTCCTTTTGATGATTTATATAATGAATGTTTTGAAACATACAAAAGAGCAGTTGAAAATTATCGTAATTATAATAAAGCAAGTTTTTACACATTTACATCAACATTAATTAAAAGAAAAATAAAAAAAGTAATATTAACAGAAATAAGAGAACAAAAGAAAAACTCAGTAGTATTACTTAGTGATTTAGAAAATCAAAAACAAAATAATGAATTTATTTTAGCAGATAGTAAAGACCCATTAGAAATAGTTTGTGAACAAGAACAATCTCATGATATATATGAAATAATATTAAGTAAGTTATCTATTGCAGAAATAAATATAATAACTCTTTTAATAGATGGTTTAGATTGTAAAAAAATATCAATATTATTAAAAAAAGATTATTCATATATTTATAGAAAAATACAAACAATAAGAAAAAAATTAATTCTTGAGTTGAATTTAACCTAAAATTGCTTGATTTTTCCATATTTCTATGCTATATTATTAATGAACACGAAAGTGTTTTTTTAAATGGAGGTTTTTTAATGGCAAAAGAAGCTAAAGAAACAAAAAAAGTAACAAAAGTTACAAAAGATGCTAAGAAAAAAAATAGCAAAGCGAAAAAAGTAAGTAAAGGTCCTAAAGAAAGTTATGTTAAAAAAGTAAAAAAAGAACTTAAATTAGTTAAATGGCCAACAGCAAAAGAAGTATTAAAATACACAATATCAACAGTAGTATTTTGTTTAATATTATGTTGCTTATTTATGTTGCTAAACTTATTATTATCAGTAGTTAAAGGATGGTTGGCATAATGGAAAAACTTTGGTATGTAGTAAATACTTATTCAGGACATGAAAATAAAGTAAAAGAAAAATTAGAAGCAAGAACAGAATCAATGGGAATGCAAGATTACATTTTCCGTGTTATAGTTCCAGAAACAACAGAAGTTGAAGTAAAAGATGGAGTTAAAAAGGAAAAAGTAAAGAAAATGTTTCCAGGTTATGTTTTAGTTGAAATGATTATGACTGATGAAGCATGGTATATCGTAAGAAATACACCAGGAGTTACAGGATTTATCGGTTCTAGTGGAAAAGGAGCAAAACCAACTCCATTACTACCTCAAGAAATTGATAGAATTCTAGCCAACATGGGAATGAGTAGAGTAGACGTTGAATCTGAATTACAAGTTGGAGATACAGTTAATATTGTTGATGGACCATTCAGTGGTATGACTGGTAAAGTTGATAACATTGACCTTGAAAATAATAGATTAAATATTATAATTGACTTATTTGGTCAAGAAACAAATGTTGATGTAGAAGTATATCAAGTTAATAAAATATAATTAAAAAAGTTGAAGGTTCTTAATCTTCATCTTTTTTTGTATTTTCAAATATTTCTAAATTATTTTTAATTCTTTCATTATTTTGGTTTATCTCTAATGCTTTTTTAGCATTTATAATGGCATTATCATAATCACTTAAATGAAAATATGCAATAGATAATAAATCATTTAATGTTTCATCATAACTAAAAACTTCATTCATATATGTTTTAGGATTATTTTTAATATCTAATGCTAACAGTCCGTATTTACAAACGTTTTTATAATCTTCTAAAGTATAATAAAGTAAAGCAAGCTCGGTATATGGGTCTCTTAAATATGGGGCTTCATCAATAGCTTTTAACAACCACATTAAAGCTTCATCATAACGCCCTAAATTCTTATAACATCTGGAAATAAATCGCATTGATGCACATCTTTCATCTTTCCATGTTGCAGTTTCCAGTCTTAAATGTTTTATTAAAGTATCAATAGCATCATTCCATCTTCCATAATACATATATTCTCTTCCTAGATAATGCATATTTCTATCATTCAAAGGATTTTCACGGACCGATAATTCAAGTAAAGGCAAGTAATTAGCTCGTGACTTTTCTCTATCTGGATAATGATTAACAATAATATTATCTGTAAAAATTTGTTTTTCTTCATGGTCAAATTGCAGTACTTCATGAACAGGATTTACCCATTTACATCCAGTTCTTTTATGTATTTTATCAGCATAAAAACTTACCTTAGGAACATCTCCTTCAATATACCAATTATAAACATATCTTATTCTATCTGTATCACTTTTCCATATTTTTAATATTTCTTTTTTCCAACCATCAATCATAACTTCATCTAAATCTAAAGAAATACAAATATCATAATCATCAGGTATCATTTTTAATGCTTCATTTCTAGCAACATCAAAACGCCATGGTTTTATTATCTTTTTCTTAACAACAATACCATGACTTTTTAATTTTTTTCTTGTTCCATCAGTTGATCCAGTATCTAAAACAAATATACCATCAGCATCTTTTATTGACTCATACCATCTATCTACAAACTTTTCTTCATTTTTACATATTGCATATACACATATTTTTTTTATAATTATACCTTCTTTCCTTAAATTATATAAATTAATTTCCTAAATATTCTATAATTATTGTAAATCAGGAGTTTTTAAATAAATACTTTGTTTTGATAAATTTACAAGATTGTATTCTTGATTTATATCCACAACAGCAAAATAAAATATGTTATAAATAACGTTGCCTATAAAATGTAAAATTTTATAAATTTTGTATTGAAAAATTGAATAAAAAAAAGTATAATATTTTAGTAAAATAAAAAGAACGGAGGAACTATGAAAGATAATTTAGAGTTATATTACGAACTTAGTCATAAATTAGCTATGAATCAATTAATAGAAAGATTCTGTTTTGAGCTTGAAGCAAATAAAATCTTTTTCAACGAAGACGATATAAGTTTAGAGTCTTTGATAAGAGATTGTAGTAATAACGAAGTATTTAGTGATATAGAATATATGGAAGCATATCAAAAAAGTAAAATGATGTTAAGTAAAAGAAATTAGTTCTTTTTTTCTTTTACAATATAATTTATAATAATATTATGAAAAAGAAAAATTTTATAATAGTAATATGTTTTTTATTAGCAAGTACTTATTTTGGGTATGATTATGTAAATAAGAATACCTCTGCTTTACCTAACTTTAGTGAAGTACCAGAATTTAATGAATATAGATATATTGAAATTAATGGAAATGTTCCAGAATTTAGTGATGCTGATACTAGCTCGTCTTTTGAAATCTATAGTGAGCTTGATAACTTAGGTCGAGCAAAAGTGGCATTTGCAAATATTGGTAAAGATTTAATGCCAACTGAAAAAAGAGGTTCAATTGGTATGATTAAACCTAGTGGATGGCACACTATAAAATATGACATTGTAGATGGTAAATACTTATATAATAGATGTCATTTAATTGGATATCAATTGACAGGGGAAAATGCTAATCCCAAAAACTTAATTACTTGTACAAGACAAATGAATACAAAAGGGATGCTTCCTTTTGAAAATAAAGTAGCAGATTATATAAATGATACAAATAATCATGTTTTATATAGAGTTACACCGGTATATAAGGATGACAACTTGCTTGCAAGTGGTGTTAAGATTGAAGCTAAATCTGTTGAAGATAATGGTGAAGGTATAAAATTTAATGTTTTTGTTTATAATATTCAAACAGGTATAAATATAGATTATAAAACAGGAAGCAGTAGTTTAAAATAAGGAGATGGATAATATGAAAGTAGCTGTAATTACTGGGGGAGCAAGTGGTATAGGTCTTGCAACAGGCAAGAGACTTAAGAGTATGGGTTGTGAAGTTGTGTTAGTAGACTGGAGTGATAATGTAGAAAGTATTGCTTTAGAAAATGGACTTATGGGTATTAAGTGTGATGTGTCAAATGAAGAAGATGTTAAACATTGTATTCTAGAAGTAATAAAGAAATATAATCATATAGATTATTTAGTTGCTAATGCTGGTATTGGTGGAAGTGCTAGTTTACCTCATGAAGTTAGTTTGGAAGAATGGAATAAAGTTATTGGAGTTAATCAAACAGGTATATTTTTAATAAATAAATATGTTATAAGTGAAATGCTTAAGACTGGTGGAGGAAGCATTGTTAATACTTCATCAATGTATGGGTTAGTTGGAACAAATATGAGTTTTGCTTATTCTGCTAGTAAGGGGGCAATAAATCAAATAACTAGATCTTTGGCTTTATCTTATGCTCGTGATAATATCAGAGTTAATGCAATTGCTCCGGGTTATGTTGATACACCGATACTTGCAATGGTTCCAGATGATTCTAAAGCTGCTATGGCTAATCAACTTCCAATTGGAAGACTTGGTAAAGATACAGAAATTGCTGATTTAATTTGTTTTTTACTAAGTGATGAAGCATCATTTATTACTGGTGCTATAGTTCCAATTGATGGAGGATATACTGCAGCATGAGAAAACTCGAATTAAATAAAGTTTATAAACATTTTAAAGGGGACTTATATATTGTACTTGATGTTGCAATTAATAGTGAAACTGATAAGAAAATGGTGGTGTATAGAGCACTATATGATGATTGCAAATTATATGTTAGGGATTATGATATGTTTTTAAGTGAAGTTGATCATGTTAAATATCCGGATGTAAATAATAAGTATAGATTTGAATTACAAAATATTAAGAGCGTAAAAAATTCTTAGTATTTTTTTGTTTTTATAGAAATTTTTTTAATTAAATAGTATAATTAGGTTAGATATTATTTAGTGAGGTGTTTTATGAAAAAAAGAATAAATGCTCAAAAAATGATTAAAATGGCTTATAAAGAAACAAAAAGAAGTTCTTTGGCTATTTATTTAATTCTTAGGTTTTTAGTTGTAATATGTATGATTTTACAAATAATTAGAGGGGATTTAAATAATGCTTTATTATGTTTATTATCTTTAGTTTTGTTATTTGCACCATTATTTATTCAAAATAAATATGAAATTACTTTGCCTGATAGTTTAGAAATAAGTATTTATTTATTTATATTTTCTGCTGAAATACTTGGTGAGATTAATAATTTTTATGGTATTATTCCTCATTGGGATACTTGCTTACATACTATAAATGGATTTTTAGCTACAGCAGTTGGTTTTTCTTTAGTAGATTTATTAAATAAAAATAGCAAAGATATTAATTTATCACCCTTTTATTTATGTTTAGTTGCTTTTTGTTTTTCTATGACTATTGGTATTTTATGGGAATTTTTTGAATATGGAGGGGATAAATTAATGAAATTTGATATGCAAAAAGATACCCTTATTACTAATGTTTCGTCAGTTTATTTAAATCCTGATAATGAAAATAAACCTGTTGTTGTTGATAATATTGGAAAGACCGAAATTTTTGATAAAGATGGAAAGCTATTATATGTTATTGATGGTGGGTATTTGGATATTGGTTTAAATGATACTATGAAAGATTTATTTGTTAATTTTATTGGGGCTTTAGTTTTTAGTTTTTTTGCATATATTGGTCTTAAAAATAATAAGCGTAGTTCTGTTGTTAAAAATTTTGTTCCTATAAAAGAAAAACGTAAAATGGCAGAATCTGTTAAGAGTTGTTTAATGAAATAAAGAAAGGAGATATTATGGCTTATATAGAATTTAATAATGTTTTTAAAGTTTATAAAATGGGTGAGGTTGAAATTAAGGCACTTTCAAATACTTCTTTTAAAATAAATAAAGGAGAATTAGTTTGTATATTAGGACCTTCCGGTGCAGGTAAAACTACTTGTTTAAATATTTTAGGTGGTATGGATAAATTAACTAGTGGTGAAGTAATGGTTGATGGTAAGTGTATTAATAAACTAAATGACAAAGAATTAATTAAATATCGTAGAAATGATATTGGTTTTGTTTTTCAGTTTTATAATTTAATTCAAAATTTAACTGTTATTGAAAATGTAGAACTTGCTACTCAATTATGTAAAAATTCTTTGAATCCTGATGATATTTTGGATAAAGTAGGTCTTAGCAATAGAAAGAATAATTTTCCAGCACAACTTAGTGGTGGAGAACAACAAAGAGTTGCAATAGCTAGAGCTATTTGTAAAAATCCAAAATTGTTATTATGTGATGAACCTACTGGTGCACTTGATTATATAACCGGAAAACAAATTCTTAAATTGCTTCAAGATACATGTAGATTAGAACATATGACAGTAATAATTATAACTCATAATTCTGCTATTTGTCCAATGGCTGATAAAGTTATCAAATTTAAAAATGGTGCAGTTAGTGATGTTATTATTAATGATAAACCTATGGATATAAAGGATATAGAGTGGTAATATGAAAACTATGTTATTTAAACATATTTTTATGAAAATTAGACAAAATTATAAAAGATTTTTATCGCTTTTGTTTATGGCACTTCTTGGTATTGGTTTTTATGCTGGAATTGAGGCTTGTAGTCCAGATATGCTTAAAACTTTAGATAAATTTTATGATGATAATAATGTTTATGATATTTTGATTTTTTCTAATTTGGGTCTTGATGATAATGATATAGATCGTTTATCCAACATTGATGGTGTTGATAAAGTCATTGGTTCTTATGAAAAAGATACTTATTTAAAACTTAATAATGAACAATATGTTATTAAAGTAATAGGTTTAAATGATAATATTAATAAAGTTTATATCGAAGATGGAAGACTACCTAATAATAATGATGAAATTGTTGTTGAAAAAAAGATGATTGTTGATAATAACTTAAGTATTGGAGATTTTATTGATATTTTAGGTAGTAATAAGAAAATAGTAGGAACAATTATAAGTCCTTTGTATTTTTCTACTGAAAGACCTAGTACTAATTTAGGAAGTGGGAAAGTTAATTATTATGCTTATACTTTAAGTGATTTATTAAAAAGTGATTATTATAGTGCTGTATATTTAACAATTAAAGATACTATGCATATGCTTACTAATAGTAAAGAATATCAAAATACTATTAATAATTTTGTAGAAAAAATTAATGTTATAAAAAAAGATAGAGAAGAAGAAAGATATGATGAATTATATGGTAAGTTAATTTCTGATAGTAAATTATATGGCATTAATATAAATGAAGATGATTTTGTTAAACCACATTGGTATATTTATGATAGATTTGATAACAATTCTTATAAAGAATTAATCAATGCTAGTGATAATATTAAGAATCTAGGTAATGTGTTTCCTTTAATATTTTTTTGTATTGCTATATTAGTTAGTCTTATTTCAATGATGAGAATGATTGAAGAAGATAGGACTGAAAATGGGGCATTGAAGTCTTTAGGTTATAGTAATTTTTATATTATTTTAAAATATGTTATATTTTCCTTATTAGCTACAATTATAGGTGGAGTTTTAGGTGTTTTTATAGGTTCATATTTGATTCCATATGTTATTTGGAATATATATAAAAAAATATTTTATATACCAATATTTTTATATTCTATTAATAGTGTTTATAATATGCTTGGTTTTTGGATTTGCATATTATGTATTAGTGGTACTGCCATTATCATTTGTATTTTTAACTTAAAAGACGTTCCGGCAAATTTAATGAGACCAAAAGTACCTAAATCAGGTAAGAAAATTTTATTAGAAAAAATAACTTTTATTTGGAAAAGACTTAAATTTTCTGATAAAATTACTTTTAGAAATATTTTTAGGTATAAATCAAGAGCACTAACTACTATATTTGGTATTGCAGGTTGTACAGCTTTAATTTTAGCTGGTTTTGGATTAAAGGATTCTATTAAAAATATAAGTGATTATCAATTTAATAATATATTTAAATATGATAAAATGGTGGTTATAAATGAAAATAATGATTATAGTGAGTTAGTAAATAATATTAGAAGTGAAGAAAATGTTTTAAATGTTGTTTTAGTTAATTATCAAAGTGTTAGTGTTTTAAAAGGTGATGATAAACAAGATGTATCTTTGATTGTACCAGAAGAATTTAATAAACTAAATGATGTTATTTCTTTAATAAATTATAAAGATAATAATATAATTTATAATACATTAGAAGATAATACTTGTGCTGTTAGTGAAAAAACTGCTAGAATTTTAAATATAAATATTGGAGATTATATTGATGTACTTGATAATGATAATAATATTTACAAAATAAAAGTTTCTTATATAGTTAAAAATTATATTAATCAATATATGTATATATCTAAAAATACCTATAAAAATTTATTTGGTAATTATAAAGTTAATTCGTTATTAATTGATTTAAATAAATATAATGTAAATGAAAGTAATGATTTTGATAGTAAATATATTTCTAGTAAAGATGTTATTTCTATTGTTAATAATATTGATATTAAAGATACATTAAATGATATGTTGTCTTCGATTGATTCTATTGTGGCTATTTTAATTATTGCTGCAGCGATGCTTGCGTTTGTTGTTTTATATAATTTATCTAATATTAATATTAGTGAGAGAAAAAGGGAGATTGCTACTTTAAAAGTATTAGGTTTTTATGTAAATGAAGTAGATAAATATATAAATAGAGAAACTATTTTATTAACTTTATTAGGTATTAGTTTTGGTTTATGTTTTGGGTCATATTTATGTCATTATATTATATCTACATGTGAGCCTGATTATTTATTATTTGATAGGCAAGTATTCTTATTAAGTTATGTTTTTTCTGCTTTAATTACTATTATATTTTCTATTATTGTATTAATTGTTACTCATTTTAATTTAAAGAAAATTAATATGGTTGAATCTTTAAAGAATGTAGAATAAAAATGGCGGTTATATGAAAAATATATTAATTTATTTATTGTGTTTATATTTTGGTGTAATTTATTAAAAAGGAGTGTAGTATGGATCAAGAAAAATTTGGAAAATTAATTAAAGAAATAAGAAAGAAAAATAATTTAACTCAAAAACAATTTGCTGATAAATATAATGTTACCTACCAAGCTGTAAGTAAATGGGAAAATGGTTTAAATATGCCTGATACTTCTTTAATCAGACAAATTAGTAAAGATTTTAATATTAGTTTAGATGAATTATTTGATGGAAAGTATAAAAAAAATAATTATAAAAAAAGATTTATATATGTTTTTATGTCTATTTTTATGTTTATTATTATTGTTGTATTATTTTTATTTATTTTTAAATTTTTAAATAATGATAATGATTTTCAATTCAAAACATTATCTAGTGAATGTAAAAATTTTAATATTTCTGGTAATATATCTTATAATGAAAATAAATCTGCTATTTTTATTAATAAAATTGAGTATTGCGGAGGAAGAGATGTTAGAAAATATAAGTCCATTGAATGTACTTTATATGAATCAAATAATGATGTTGAGAGAAAAATTGGTAGTTGGAAATCTCAATATGAAAATATTACTTTAGAAGAGTTTTTAAAAGATATTGTATTTTCTGTTGATAATTATGAAAATACTTGTAAAGAATATAAAGAAAATAGCTTGTATCTTTCTATTAATGCTAATGATTTTAATGATACAGTTATTAGTTATAAAGTGCCTTTAAAATTAGATAATTGTAATAGTAGTAGTAAACTCAACTAAATGTTGAGTTTTTTCAACTTATACGTTATTGGTTTTTAATTTATTTTGTTATAGTATTTTACTTGGAGGAGATATTATGAAAAAAAGTATAGTTATAGTTATAACGATTGCTAGTTTTTTACTAGGAGGTTTAGGTAGTTATTTTATATTTAGTAAATCTAATGAAGAAGATATTAAAGCTTTAAAAGCTTTACCTAAGCAAGAGAAGTCTGAAGGGCTTAGAGGGGTATATGATATAGATAAAAATATTAATGAAAAAACCATTGATAATTATCTAGGTAGAAGTGATACTGTTTATCGTGATGTAAGAATGCTTATGGATAGTGCAACTTGGGAAAATAAGGGAGGAGAAAGAGAATTAACTGGTTTTGTTGAAGGCTTTGAGGTTGTTCCTTATGCTTATTTAACTGAGTTTCCTCAAGAATATGTAGATCAAAAGAAAAATGAAAATGTATTTGGTTTATATAAAGGAAAAACTTTATTTTCTTTAGATAAAGATGGTAATTATGTTGCTAATTATAAAGAATCTATGGATATCTTAGAATATTTATTTCCTAAGGATAAGTTTATATTTATTATGTGTGGTGCCGGAGGATATGCTAATTTTACTAAACAAATGCTTGTTAGTTTAGGTTGGGATAAGGAAAAAATTTATAATGTCGGGGGATATTGGAATTACGAAGGTAATCATAGTGTAAGTACAGTAAATAAAAATGGTTCTAAGATTAAATATGATTTTTGGAAAGTAAATTATCATAATATTGATTTTGATAATTTAACAAAGATTAAATAATGAAGAAAAAAGTTTTATTAATTATATTAATTATATTAATTGTATTATCTTTTTTAGTCACTATTATTTTAAAACAAAATAATAAACCATTTTATCTTGAAGATAGTTATTATGGTATAAATAATGTAACTGAAATTAATGTAGATGAACTTAATGAATTAATTAATAATAAAAAATCTTTTGCTGTATTTGTTTATCAACCAATGTGTATTAATTCTTGTGATTTTGAAAAAGTTTTAGATGAATTTTTAGAAGAAGAAAAAATAAGTATTTATAAAATAGCTTTTTCTGATATAAGAGATACTGAAATTGGTAAATCAGTTAAATTTTATCCTTCATTTATTATTTATAATAATGGTAATATGATTGATTTTTTGGAATCTAATAAAGATGAAGATGTTAATTATTATACTTCTAAAGAGGGCTTTAAAAAATGGTTTACTAAGTATGTAAAATTAAAGAATGATATTAATGAAGAATAAATTAATTAATATAGTAAATTTTAAATAGATGATTTTAGTGTTAAACTAGTTTCATCTTTTTTTATTTTGTATTTTGTGGTGAGTTAATTATATGAAAATTATAATCAAGTTACTGAAACTGAAAATAATGCATTATTAATAAAAACAAAAATAATATCAACTTCTGGTAAAACAGAATACAATAAAAATGTTGTTTCTGTTGGTTATTTAGATAATAATGATTATTATCAATATCAAGTATTATGATTTTATAAATTTTATTGTTAAAGGTATTTATTATTCTTAATAACTATAATTTGTGGTATGGTATAAGCAATATTAGTTCTTGTTATATTTTTAATTCTTTTGTTTCTATATTTAACATATAATCAAATTCCTTTACATAACAAAAAAAACTAACTATTTCTAGTTAGCATTTATTATTCTCGGAAGTAAATTTTCCGAGTTTCCTATCAATCTGGAGCGAATCACATACAAGTTACGAACTAAGTTCTCTTTCTGTATATGATTATATAATATTTATTAAGAATAATCAATATTTCAATTCAAATATGCAGGAGAACCATAAGAAAATGATTCGCTGAACAAATAATTTATAATAAAATTAGGAAATCTTCTTTTTACACATTCAACATATATTTTTATTATGCTTACTATTGCGTCATTTTTACCACTTAAAATTACATTCCAATTATCTTGATGATATCTTACTTGTTCACTTAAAATAAAGAAATTAATATAGTCAATTAATATTTGTGGTAATAATACATTTTTCTTTTTCTTATCATTATAAACAGTTATTGGAAAAACAAAATATCTTCCCCCAACAACGGCATTATAATTATAAAAATACTTAAAATTTGAAGAAGAAAAATTATTGTTTGAAATATACTGCGTAAACGTTGTACTACCATGCATAGAGCTTTTTACAAATTTCTTACACAATTTAGGAATTTTGTTTTCCAATTTATTTGAATCAATGGAGTAAATTCCAAATGAAGTCTTACAATTTTCTTCTTTTAGTTCGCTATAACAATTAATACTATTAGAGTCAAAAATTTCTAATTTGTCTATTAAACTTTTTAACTCCGGTACTGAAGAAATAGTATCTTTAAATTTTATACTGTCTTGTTTATCAAATGTTATATCAAAAAGTTTTGCAAGTTCCAAAAACACGCCATTGTTAATATTTGCATATTCATTTAATAAATTCCAATTAGTTTTTTTACTTTTTTGTTTTTCTTGTTTTTCATTTCTTGGCCTAGTTGTAAGTCCATGGTATTTAATATTATCTAGATACAATTCATTTTGCGAGTTGGCAATTATCAGTGCTTTTGAAAAAGAAAGCATACCATAATACAATAATAATGGAGAAATAGATATATCAGCATTTTCGGCATTTTTAAAGAATTCTATTCCTTGTTTAATACAAAAAGCAATTTCTTTCGCTTGTTTTTTCTTAATTGATGATGTCTTTTTTGAATTTATTTTTCTTTTGGATTTTATTTTACCACATAATAATTTTTCACAATTTTTTGGATATGATAACATTTCTAAGTGTTGAAAGATATCTTTTTTGGGGTTTTCTGACCAAGTATGCATTTTAAAACTCCTTTCATCTATATATTGCTATTGGTATTACAATAAATGCAGGCCCTTTTATAGAATCTCTTAATTCTTTTGGATTAGATAAGTTTTTGGACATTTTTCTTTTTTGTTCTCTATTTAAATTTAAATTTTTAAATTCATCAAATATTTCATCCAGCTCAATACTTTTTCCAGATTCAATTTTTCTTTGTACCTTACAAAGAAGATAGCATTCTGATTTTATGTTTTCTACATCTGTTTTTAACAAATTGCTATCTAATTTTGCTACAATCGGATACTTCTTATCTTCAAAGTTAAAAACACAAGATATTGTAGAGTCATTATTCAAATTAGAAATTGATTCAAAACCTGCTAGAGCTTCTTTAGTCTTATCATCAAGCATATTTTCATTCATATAAGGTTGAAAAGCATTTATCATATTATTTAAACTTTTTGCCATATTTGATACTTCTTGCATTTTTGAAAATCTTGGTGTTACTAGTAATTCCAAAAAATCATCTCTTCTTATGTCGTTCCATAATTGTTCAGTTAAATTTTCATAGTATTTTAATTCATCATTTTCCTCTAGATATTTAATAATTTTATCTAATTTGCTTGCATCAGTTATTTTGACATTTTTGGTTGATGAGAAGGCGTTTTGCTTTCCCAATTTACCTTCAGAGTTAAATTTTGCAAAACCAATTCCAGCACTAGCACTTTTATCTTTTGTTGAACTGTCTATAATTGTTTCCTCTTCATATGTGTATCCATCTATTTGTGACACATAATCATCGATTATATTGTTATCTATATATAAAATATTTCTTAATGCCATAATTTACCTCCTAAAAAAATCTTTTAATAAAATCCAATTCTCATTTTCCATATCTTCTGTGTATTCGGTGTTGCAAAGATATAATGAATCATTTTTATCATAATCTCTTACAAATCCCCAATTGACATTATACTTGTTAGCATATTGCTTTAAAGCTTCAAACTTATTTTCAACTTTAATATCAATATTTTTTGATTCACCGTCAGCATTTTCGCCACCTTTGGTTTCAACAATCCAGATTTTATTATCTTTATCACAAACAATAAAGTCAGGGTAGAAGTGCCATTTATGATTTACTGCATCAACATATACTATTGAGAAATAATCACTAGAGGATTCACCATTTTTATAGAACCATTTAATATTTTCATTGTTTTCACAAAAATATTCAAACATTCTTTCACTTTTAGATTTTATTGTACTATTTGGATAATTCATATAAATTGATTTTTCATAAATTGTTGTATCTTTCATTTTAGGATCATACTTAATATAATCCATCTCTGGTGCTTTCCAGTCAACAATTTTTAATTCATCAAATTTCATTTTTATTTGTCTTGCTTTTTGTGAAACTGCTTCTTGAAAATCATGTTTTAACACATCTTCATTATTTATAACAAAAGCATAAAATTCGAGTAGTGATAAATCAACAAATTTTTTCGTAAATAGTTTACCTCTAAAGAACATTCTTTCAAGCATTAATCTTGTCCTATCATATCGCATACCAATTTTAGATGATATAACATTAATTGAATGTCTTAATTCAAATCCATTTTTATTTGTACTTACTTCTGATTGAACCTTTATTCTATTAGCATTTTCTAATTCATCTGAATTAATCCTAACGATTTTATCTTGTACTATGTAATTATCAATAGTATCTTTAAATACATATCCATTTGCTTCTAATATAGTTTTATTATTCTTTTTATTATTTGTTAGATTATATTTTTCAATATAATAGTTATGAAGAATATTAAAAGTTTGTCTTTCATCAAACCCATCAAAGGCATTATCAAAAGTTATCTTTTTCAAACTGAAATTTTTGTATTCATTTTTTAAAAATACAACCTTAGTATCATAAGCATTAGAACCGAGTTCTTGTTTTACAGATTGTTCATACTTTTCATCAAATGTATATAAATAACAATTATCTAGAAGCACATTATCATAATGATGAGCTTGTGGCATTCTTCTGATTCTTCCAATAGTTTGTGTTTCAAAATCTTCACTCATATTGTCACGAAGTTTAACAAGTATTTTTGCTCTTGGACAATCCCAACCTGTTGAAATTGCTTGTTTCATTATTAAAATTGCCTGATTAGATTCATTATTTTCAATATCTTCAATGTTTTCTTTTCTATCTGATAGCCATATTGCTAAATTCTGTCTATCATAAGAATATTCTTTTTGTTCAAGTATTTTTTCAATTTGCTTTATTAAGTCATCTGACTTGCTAGGCACCTGAATAATAATAAGAGGATTTACTTGAATACCTAATTATAAATATTCTTCTTTAATGGCCTTTCTTTTGTTTATTGCAAGTTCTAGTAAATATTCATGCTCATTTGAAAGAGTAGATTCATTAGAAACATTTTCATTTATATATAATGCTCTTGTAATTAATCCGGCATTTATTACTTCTAATTCATCAATTTTAATAAATTCAGCTTCTTTATTAGTTTTTGTAGTAGCACTAACTCTAACAATATATTCAGGATTCATATATTCAATAATGGCTTCTGCTTTAACAGTTTTATTTAAATGTTCCTCATCAACTATAATAATAAATTTATAGCCATTATTATGTGCCTCATGAACTCTTTCATATAAATTTTTTCTTTCGGCTTCTTTTAGGGCATTATTTCCTTTTTTGGTAATTGTTTCCCAATTTATAAATGCTGTGTCTTTGGCATCAAAACCTTGAAGTAGTACATCTTGAATATTTTTAGTATTATGATGTGGTAAAAATTTAACCATTTTCTTTCTGCTTTGTTCTTCTAAATCTCCTTTACCAGGAGTAAGCCAAACAAAGATTACTTTATTATTTTCTTTTAAATATTCTTCAATGTATGAAAGTAAAATAATTGTTTTTCCACTACCAGTAGGAGCTTGTAATAATACTTCCTTTTTACTACCAATAGAAGTAGCGTCCAATAGTTTATTTACTGTATTTATTTGAAAATCTTTTAATTTAATTCCTTGCATTATTACATTACCTCCATAATTTCATCTTCAAAGTAATATTCTGGTATTATATATACTTCAATATTATTATTTTCAAAAAAATTTTCTTGTTCACTTGTCAAAAGAATGTCTGATGAAATATATATTTTTTCGCATATTTCTAATTCTTTTTCATTAGTACTGAATCTATCTAATTCATCTTCATTTAAGTAAACTCTAATTTTATTATCATCGATTTCAATTCCATTTTCTAACTGAATAAGATTTTTAATATTTATTAGTAAATTGTTATGTAAGTTTTCTGTTTCAGTATTTATTCTTGGAATATAAGTACAACGATAGTATTTTAGATTAAATTTAGAAGCTTTAATTTTTTCAGTACCATTAAATGTGTTTTTCAATCTATTATAGGTAACATTTTCACAAATATTATTTTCGTTATTAGTACATAAAATAAATTGTCTATTTCCGTTGTCTTCTTTATTCATTTCTGCTACTGCTTGTCCCGTGGTACCAGAGCCTGCAAAAAAATCAAGAATAATAGGATTTTTTACAGAAACAGTTGATATTAATGTCTTTATAAATTCTACTGATTTTGGGTAAGAAAAAACTTTATCGTCATTTAAAATATTAACTAAATCTTTTTTTCCATCAATACTACCTCCAAAATTCATAGTCATACTTCGTGGCTTTTTCCCTTTTAAATTTAAGTATTGTTTGAAAAAAACTGACCAATCTCCTTTTTTGTTTTTTACAATTTTGATTTTTCCTTCTGAATACTCCTGTTCAAATCTTGTTTTAGAATGTATCCAACCGTTATTTATAATACTTCCATCTGGAGCAACTATGTCATATATAATGGGATGTTTTAATCCTGGTCTAGCAAATGTATCCCAAAAATATTTTCCATTTTCATCTTCTTCCTTATATCGTTTTAGGTAATTTTCATCATGAGTAATAAACATTTCATAACAATCATTAAAATTTTTAGAATATACTAAGCAATATTCATGTTCCTTTACAATAAACTTACTATCATTTCCTCCTCCAACTTTTGATTGCTTTAAATAAACTCCGATAAAGTTATTTTCGTCGAAAACGGAGTCACATAATAATTTCAAATTTGCATATTCATTATCATCAATTGAAATAAATATAACTCCATGTGAGCACAAAAGATTTTTTGCGATTTTTAATCTTTTTTCCATAAAAGATAACCATTTTGAATGTTTATATTCATCCTCTTTTGAAAGTGTTTCATCTCCATATGTAAAATCATTATTACCCGTATTGTATGGAGGATCAATATAAATTATATCTATCTTCTCTTTATGAGTTTTTTCTAACAAGTATAAACTGTGAAGATTATCTCCTTCTAATAGAAAATTAAATTTTTCACTAGGATTACTTACGATTTCTTTATCTTTTATTTCTTCAAAAGTTGGGATTTGAGTTTCTAGGTCTTTGTCAACACGTTCTTCATGTTCTTCCCAAATAAGACCATATTTTTTTTTAGTCAATTCATTTTCAATCATAGATAGATTTGTTAACATTTTTTCATCAGTAATATTCTTTTTTATTTCGCTAATTGTATTTAACATTTTTTCTCTTCTAATTTTAGAAAGGTTAGTTGTCTCCATTATTTTCCTCCTTTGATTTTATTTCTACAACATCATTTAAAGTACATTTTAAAACATCACATATTTTAACTAATGTTTCTAAAGGTACTGATTCATTTCGTCCCATTTTTGCCATGGCATTTGTACTTATTTTTGCTTGTTTGCATAGCTCTGTTTTGTTAATATTTTTATCAATCATTAATTTCCATAATTTATTATAATCTAATATCATTTTTACCCTCAATTCATTATTTTTGTTACACATCTATTGTATCATTTTATCTTTCATATATCAAGCAATCCTTGAAGAATTCAAGATAACTTTTTTGGGTTTATTAGATAAAAAATTTCTTATAGAAGGTTTGGGATTTTCCCACTTACGAATTTGTGCGGGAGTACAAATTCAGTGCTGGCTAGACATATATTTTATTCCCGTATTCAAGAAAAAATAAAAAGAGGATTAAATTATTTTGATAATTTTTTCCTCTTTTTTAAAGATTATT
>ERZ827478.94-NODE-94-length-97977-cov-12.187466_pt1 | contig 97977 bp, 81 predicted proteins | sample MGYA00519705_ERZ827478 | MGnify/ENA primary metagenome ERZ827478 (study PRJEB31778, sample SAMEA3449318) | human gut metagenome | biome: human gut; feature: human-associated habitat; material: faeces | place: United Kingdom | collected 2010/2012 ...
GTATTGTACTTGCCGTTTTTTTCCACTTTCCGGTGCATCTCTGGACTGCTGTGCGCTACGGGGGCTTTCCACATATTCTTCTTTCCCCCGGTGGCTTTTCCGCTCCATCTTCACATCACCGGTTCTTCTGCTTAGCTTGACAGTGGACTTATCACTCAGGTTTTCTTCCACAAGACCATCTCTGGTCATCTTCTGGACTTTCCTGGCTCGGCTTTTCATCCTCTGCTGTGCCAATTAACTTTTCCTCCTCTTCGTGGTATCTGCCTGATGCAATCATCAGACAGCTGGTAAATACTCCGCTGAGCATACCAACAATATATGCGCCTCCCATAAGGACAAGGCATATCAATCTATCCATGTTTTTCCTCCTCTTACTCAATCCGGACGGCCACTTAATACCATCATCATTCCAATTCCGACGGTAACAAGTACGCCTGCTCCAAATCCAATTACAATGCCAATAAGTACGCCTTCTGCCATGTTAGACCTCCTGTTCTTCCGGTTTTGTTGTCATAATTCGATACAGTGATGAATTTTTCGGGAAGTGGTCGATAAACGGAATGATTACATTTCCATAGAACAAAAGTCCCTCTCCTTCATTGCTGTTCGTTACATAAGACAGCTGGGTAGGTGAAATATTCAGCTGCTTCGCCAGAATCTGACGGTCACCGGATGCCTGATTCAGCATATAAATAAAATCTGAGTTTTCAAAAATGTTCTCAATCTCTCTGGATGCCAGCAAATCCTTGATATTCTGCGTAATACCAGTCGGAATACCGCCCCATTTACGGAATCGCTTCCAGATCTCCACGCTGTACGCAGCTGTCTGCTCTTCTTTTAAAAGCAGATGAAATTCATCAATGTAATATCTGGTACTCTTATTCGCTGAACGGTTAATCGTCACCCTGTTCCATACCTGATCCTGTACAATCAGCATACCAAGCTTTTTCAGCTGTTTTCCCAAGTCTTTGATGTCGAAACATACCATGCGGTTACTCAGTTCCACGTTGGTTCTGTGATTGAATACTTTCAGAGAACCGTTAACGTAGATTTCCAGTGCAGTCGCAAGACGCTGTGCCTCCTGTTCCTTCTGCTCACGGAGAAGATTATATAAATCCTCTAAGATTGGCATCTTTTCCGGTACTGGGTCAGAAAGAAAGTCCTGATACACCAGACGTACACAACGGTCAATAACTGTTTTTTCTACCGGCTCCAGTCCATTCTTCCCACCAACTACCAGCTCACAAAGAGACAGGATAAAGTCAGACTTTAAGGAAAGTGGGTCATCATCATCTGCGTAATCCAGATTGATGTCCATCGGATTGATATAATCATGGCTGGTCGGTGAAATACGGATAACCTGTCCATGAAATGCCCGGAACAACGGATAATACTCCCCTTCCGGATCGCACACGATAATGTCATCTTTTGTCACGATAAATGCATTGGTGATCTCACGCTTTGCCGCAAATGACTTACCAGCACCCGGTGTACCCAAAATCAAACCATTCGGGTTTTTCAGTTTCTTTCTGTCTGCCATGATCAGATTATTGGAAAGGGCATTTAAACCATAGTAAATGGATTCCCCACCCATAAACAATTCCTGTGTAGTAAACGGAACAAAGATTGCCGTAGATGTTGTGGTAAGTGCCCTTTTGATAGGCACAAGATTCATAGCAAGCGGCAGGCAGCTCATAAGCCCCGGCTCCTGCTGATAATCCAGACGTTTCAATGCACAGTTATATTTCTGTGCAATACCGGCAGTCTGGAATACGACATTTTCAAGCTCCTGCTTTGTCTCTGCCGTATTTAAAAACAGTGCCGTTACAAGGAACATTCTCTCATTCCTGGACTGTAAATCTTCCAGAAGTCTCTTGGCTTCTCCACCATATGTATTTAAGTCTGATGGAATAATGTCCATGTCATATCCGGCACGAACTGCCTTTTTCTGCTCCTCAATCTTCATCCGGTTAATATCGGTCACCTTGCTCTTTACCAGCTTGATCGCTTTCATCTGGTCAATGGACTGGATATGGAAATTCACCATAAGGTTACTGTCCATCTCCAAAAACTCTGCCAGCATCTTGTCCGTAAGCTCTGGGGCAAGAATCTGAAGATAAGAAACGGCTCCTATCGTTCCACCCATCTGAAAGTCTTTTCCATTCTTAAATACAAAGCTGGTCGGTGCGATATAATCCTTTGTGCTAAGACCTGTCCGAAGTACCTCATCATAAGAAAAATGGAAAGGGACTTTACTATCCTGATTAAATGTCTCATACATGATCTGCAACCTTTCGGCTCCATTCAACGGATACGCTGTCACACCAAGAATCTTGAAGTTATTCATAATATCCGACTCGATACGTTCCAGTTTCGGTCGTGCTTCCCGGATACTCTCTGCTTCGATACCAAACGTGATATATTTGGTACGCATCAGACCATTATTTCCTTTTGCCAGCTGATTATTAAGCATCTGTGCAAACTCCATACGCAGATCATCAAACTCATCCTCCTGCGGATTGATATGGATAACCTTTTCATACTCCGCCATGTTGCTGTGCTGATTGATAAAGGAAAGCTGAAAATGAATCGTGCTGTCAAAATAATTTAAGAAGTCGCACCAGTTTTCAAAGATCGTATTTTTATCCTCATTCTGAGCTAACTGGTAGTTGATGTCATAAAAACGGATGGTCTTGGAATAAAATCTATCCTGCACACGGCAGATACCATCTCTCCCCATCTCATGATAAGGAATGGACTGCTGTGCTGTGATCCGTTTATCTTTGGCAGTATTTGCTACTTTCTTTTCTGTGGTACCACCTTTTCCGCCCGAAACCTTCTTCCCTTCCGACTGCTGTCTCGGCGGTACTGTAGCTGAACTGCTCTTTTTCTTCTTTGCACTTTTCTTTGCTTCACGCATCGCCTGTTTCTCTGCTTTTGCCGCAAGCTTCGCTTCTTTCTTCGCATTTTTCTTATCCGCTTTTTCATGCTCTTTATGAAGTTTCGCTTCATATTTCTGTGCTCTTTTCAAAGCCTTCTTTTCCCTGCGGGTCAGCTTTCTGTTTGGTCGGCGTACCCCTCTCTGTCTTTCCAATGCTTCATAACCTGTTACCATTGGCTCGCTGTGCAGTCTGCCGCTTACCGGCTTACTGCTGACCGCCGGATCTGGAATATCTTCTCCACCATCCTCTTCATCCAGCCAGTAATCATTTGGATAACGTTCTTCTTCCAATCTCTGCGGTGGCTGTCTATCGTTTTTTCTTTTTAACACTCTTCTGTCCTCCCTTCTTTTTTCTGACCATGATAAATTTCTTCTCATACAGATTTTCCATCTGATACTTCCGTACCGGAGGACGGATAAATTTCACGGTAATCATATTTTTCAAAACCTTTTCTAACGGAAGTCCATCCTTTTCATACATGGCAAATAAAAATGCCGGAAGCATCAAAAGGCACATCCCGGTGGCTGCGTTACTGGAACCGATGATCCCTCTGGTAAGGAAATAAAACGGAACTCCTACTGCCGCCGCAATCCCAAAACAGATCAGCTGCCGTTTGGTCAGGTTGAAGATGATCTTATTTTTAACCTTGGTTAAGTCTTTAGGCACTGATACAAATGCCATTGCCAGTTCCTCCTTTCTAGTGAGCGTTGAAGATACTACGGGCAAAGTTTCCTGTTTTCATCAAACTGAAACAAAGGATCACCGTGTATGCCATCACGCCGAACAATGCAGAATGAATGTTATCTGACATCTGGATATTCGCTACTAAGACTGCGTAAATTCCCACGCAGACCATCATAAAGAATCCCTGAAATGCCAGTGCAAACAATCCACGAAGATAGTTGTTTCCAATCTGCCCCCATTCCCGGTTAGACATAGTTGCAAATGGAATAGCTCCAACGGACGAATAGAGATAGATTTCAATCATACGCCCATACAAAATCACTGTAATAAAGACTGAGATAACCTTCATACACAGGCTCACAAGCATCGTTTCCAGTGCCAGTATGACAAGTTCACCGATTTCCATAGATTCCATTGCCGTTTCCATCGTGGTAATCATCGTATCTATATTGATCGCTGTATCGGAACTGATGACACCAGCGGCCCGGCTCACTACTGACTGCCCGACATCAAATACCGCCATGGTAATCGTGAAAGTATGGCTGACAATCCAGACTGCCACCCACATCTTGAAAAAATATTTAAAGAACATCCATGTATCAATGTCATGCATATTGTTCTTTTCTGTTAACATGGAAATCAGCTCATAACAAAGCACAAAGGTAATAATCATACCGGCAATCGGCACAATGACCGAATCGGAAAGATTTTGTATCATGCTGTAAATGTTCCCATTCCAGCCCTGCGGTGTCTGCCCAACCTGAGCAGCAATCTGACCGGTCTTTTCATTGACATCGGTATACATTGTTGTCAGGTTGGAACTTACCATGCCTGTCAGAAGATTCCTCATCCATTCTTCAATCGCTTCAAATATCCGATCCATGAGTCATCTCCCTCCTAAGTTTCTCAGCTAAACAAACCGGAAAGTAACGGTACAAGCTGGGTGCCGATCAAAACAACACCACCTCCCGCCATCAGCTGCTTAATCCCCTGGGATTTTGCACCCGGATTGTCGTTTCCGTAACCTTCCAGCAGGTTGATAACACCCCATACTGCAAGACCAGCTCCGATCGCTACTACAAGAGTCTGTAAAATATTAATTGCCTGATTAAAAAACGCCATAGTCGTTGTCTCCTTTCAAATCATTGCTTTTTATCAGTTTCTATCTATGTTTTAAGAAGTCTCTTCCGGCTCTGCCCTTATGGGCGGCCTTTCATGATCTCTCAAATCCATCACCTCCCTATAAGGGCAAAGAAAAAAGAGCTATGTGTTTAAATCTTTCACATGCTCTGCTTCCTTGTTTTCTGTATTTAATTCTTCTGCCAGACTTTCCTCTGAAAAGGCATACAGGTCAAATTCCTGTGTCCTTGTCAGCTTCACTTCCATCCGATGCCGCATATACGCTTCCACATCAAATTCATTTTTCTTATCATAGTCCGACAATTCCTTGTATCGTTTATGCTTAGTAATATCGAACTTGTCACTGAAAAACGGTCTGACACCTCTCAGCTGAAGGATACATTTACTGCCATCCATGACCGCAAGCTCGTCCCGGCTCATCAATTCCTTTCCTGTTTTCTGATAATTCATCCCATAAGAACGGCTCTGTCCACGGGTATCAGAAGTGTTGTATAAATCAATCGTTTCCTTTCCCAGTGTCTCGGAAATCTCCTTTAATGTGGAACTTTCCTTGCCGCCAAGGAACAACATCGTATCGCAGTTACCTAAAATAGTTTCAGCAGCATCTTTATAGATGGTCTTGAGCTGTGACTGCGACTGGAGGATAATGGATGCTGAAATCTCACGGCTACGAATAGTTGCGATCAGCTTATCAAATTTCGGAATCTGTCCGATATTTGCAAATTCATCAGCTAATATTCTGACATGATATGGTAATCGTCCATGGTGTACATCGTCTGCCCTGTCACATAACAGGTTAAATAACTGGCTGTACATCATTGCCACAACAAAGTTAAACGTATCATCGGTATCCGAGATAATGATAAACAATGCTGTCCTCTGATCCCCTACCATATCCAGTTCCATTTCATCATAGCTCATGATCTCTCGAAGCTCCGCAATATCAAATGGAGCAAGTCTGGCTCCACAGCTGATCAGAATCGACTTCGCTGTTTTGCCGGCGGCTAATTTATATTTCTTATACTGACGTACTGCAAAGTGTTCCGGTTCTTCTTTCTCCAGTTCCTCAAACAGCATATCTACTGCATTTTTAAATGTCTCATCATCTTCCCTTGTTTCGGAAGCGTTGATAAACTCAAGCAGGGTCGCAAAGTTCTGTTCTTCTTCCGGTGCTTCATACCAGATATAGCCGATCAGGGCACAGTACAGAAGTCTCTCTGCTTATAGTGATAGGTAATCCTTTGAAGTTATCGCCGGATTTTCCCCCACTCCACACCGGACGTGCGACTTTCACCGCATCCGGCGTTCCATCGGTTGTTTTCACAAGCATTTAATCAATCACCAAATGAAATGTTAGTTTTCTATTGCGGACAAACCAGCCTGCTGGCGCAGACTGTTCACTTTTAACATCAGTTCCTTTGTTGCCTTGATCGTGTCGGCTATCTCTTTTAGCTCATTCTTAGGACACTCTTGCAGGAGTGGAAGAAATCTATTATGGAACAAAATCATATTTCGATAGCGTTCCTTGCCGCCCAATTCTGCCGGTGTTTTCAGCCAGCATACTATGTCAGCCGCATTTTCAAAGAGTTCCCCACTTAGCGCACATTTTCCACGTTGAGCCGAGAATAGTGAAATCCTGCTGTCAGTAAGTTCTGTGCTTCGCCCCATAGACGGTTGATTCCTCAAACCTGATAGAACAGATGAGTTCATACTTAGGTTCGTGTGTATCAATGCCCGTCCCTCTACCGTGTAACTGCAAACCGCCGCTTTCTTTGCCATCGGTATCTTGTTCTTGATGTATGCGATAGGGTAGATAGGTTGGTCGATTCCAGATACATACCGTATCATTGCCGACTTTCCAAACCGTTCTTTTTCGCTCTCGGTCATTGCGCCGCCCTCTCGAACAAGTCTGCACCCGGTTTCTGTATTGAGCCGATTTGTTAAAACTGTCATGACCTGTCTGTGGATTTTCCTGCAATCAATGCTGATGCAGGTGGCAAGTTGAAAATAATTCTGTATTCCCAGAACCATTGAATTGTACAGCCGTATTTCGTCCAAAGGTCTTTTTCCCTCTGAAGGTCGGGCAATTCGTTTCGCCTGTTCCACCAGTTTTTGCCTTTCCAGTTCCAACTTTTTGTCACAGATATGAGATTGCACGATGTACTTCCTGCTTTTCGGTCTGACTCGTATCTTAAACCCAAGAAACTCTGAATAGCGTTTTCTAACATTGACTATCCTTGTTTTCTCTGGCGATACCTCCAACCTCAGCCTCTCGGTTATCCATGCCGTTACAGCCTCTTTCGTTCTCAAAGCGTCCTCTTTATTCCGGCAGAAAATTCTGAAATCATCTGCATATCTCACGATATACATTTCTTTCAACCCTGTTTTCCTCATTTTGAGGAATGCCTTGCTCCGGTCAAAAGTAATCGAGTTTCTGATTTTCCTCTCATACCCGTATTCCTTTACAAGAGGGTGGTTCTGCCATTGGCTCTCAACCCATTTGTCCAGTTCATTCAGCACGGTATTGGCAAGCAACGGTGAAATGATACCGCCTTGCGGAGTGCCTTTGTCTGGAATGAGTGTAGTGCCGTCTGGCATTCTAATCGGTGCTTTCAGAATCCGCTTGATAATAAAAATCAACTGCTTGTCGTGTATTCCCATTGCCCATATTTGCCGCATTAGCTTGCTGTGATTTACGTTGTCGAAAAATCCTTTTATATCAAACTCAATCACATAATGCAGGTTCATGCGTTGAAGCATGGTGTAAGTTTTCTGCACGGCGTGTTCCACGGAACGGTTCGGGCGAAAGCCGTAACTGTTGTCGCTGAATTTCGCTTCGCAGATTGGCTCTATGACCTGTTTGATACATTGCTGTACCAGCCTGTCCCAGATACAGGGAATACCTAACGGTCTGGTTTTTCCGTTTGGTTTCGGAATGTCTTTGCGTCTTACCGGCTTTGGGCGGTATCCGTGCTGACTTCCTGTGACAATAAACCTCACTTTCTCTGCAACTGTTTCGGGCGGTAAACACCCGATGTCACTGATGTTTTTGTTGTCTGTTCCTGCTGTGTAGCTTCCTCCGTTTGCTTTGATGTTCCGATATGCCAGAAGAATGTTGTCCCGGCTCAGAATTAAATCCATTAGGTCGGTAAAATTTTCTCCCTCCAAACTTCGATGATAGAGTTCATCAAAAACTGGCTGCATACCGTAATACTCGGCATGACGTAAGTCATCTACACATAGAGTTTTGTTTTTCTTTGGCATAAGGCATCACCTCCTTTTTGCGAAAGTGACCCTTTTGGTCTTACTCGAATCCTTATGTTGGATTGAATAATGCCTGCTTATCTCAACCGACTTGTGGCCATTCCTCCGTAGCTCACATAACGCAAGCACATCATAGGTTCGACCACTACTTTTCAGCAGCAGTTCGTCTGCTTATTGTTTTTCGTCAGACTATTCCTTGCGGAATCTGCTGCCTTTCCTCGTTCCGATAGTTCTATCTGTTCATACATACCCGTAGGTTCCTGCTATAGACCTGTCGGCTTGCCTGTGCCTGTAACACAGCATGGTCGTTCGTAGGATCAATTTCTACTAAACCACACCGACTGCGCATTAACGCACCCACACATTTCTGCGTGGTCTTCTTTTAGACCTGTACATTCGCAGGTTCGTCAGTCCGCCCGCCAAAGCGAACATTCTAACCATAGGTATCTTATAGACTCTCGGCTTATAGGTAACACAGTCTGCCTCCAGACCGCTTTCGACCACTTTAGGCAGTGGTTACGGTTACTCTCAGCCTTTGTCATGGGGCTTCGTACACCAGCCATTACAGCTAATGCACGCCCATCAAGGGTAGGCGTTTCAGGGCGTTACCCCGTCATTCCACCTATCAAACTACCAGTTCTCCGAACAACGGAAAACCGTTGCTCGTGCGCAGACTTTTTACCGTCTGCGAACGAGTCGCACTCGTCCAGAAATCCTCACTGGACTTCTCGCCTTCCCCTTTTGTGTTTACCATAATCGTATTTACCAGTTTCAAAATATCCTTTTCTGAATGGATATAGTGGAAGGGGTTATAATGCATACTCTTGGAAAAATTGATCGTATTCAATACTTTCACTTTATATCCATGCCGTACCAGCATCTTTCCGCACTCAATGATGATCGTCCCTTTCGGGTCCGTGACCACATAACTGATGTATTTTCCCATCTGCATCAAGTTGGGCTTTACATAAAAACGTGTCTTTCCTGAGCCAGATCCGCCAATCACGATCACGTTCTTGTTCCTCGCAAATTTCGGATTCTTTGGTCTGCCATTCATGGTCAGCCGTTCCGTCATAGTCAGCAGGATATTGTTCTCAAATACCGGGTCGATAAAGGGTGCAATGTCTTTTGCCGTCCCCCATCTTGCCGAACCATACTCCACTCCCTGCCGGAACTTTTTGGCATTTTTCCCTTTCATATAGACCAAGAGCTTCACCGCCACGGCTCCTGTAATCCCAACCAGCAATTCATTTTTATGCATACTTGGAAGAATCCTGCTGAATGCCATCTGGAAATTTAAGACCAGTACCATCAGTCTTTCTATCATAGAATCACCCACACAGTATTGATATAACCATGCCAGCTTATTTCCCACATAAAAGATTACGATATACGGAAGATTCATCAGAACAATCCGAAGCAGCTTATGTACATCCACCGGCGGTAACCTCTCCAGGTATCCTTTTCCTACACCAAGCAATTTCTGTAATCTGCTCATAATGACGGCTCTTTCTCCTTTCCTTTTGTTTTCTCCAGTTCTCTGTGCTTTGCAAGCGATTTGGTGATTGCCTGCTGTAACTTCTTCCTCACGGATGGTTTTTTGTCCTTATTGAGAGACTTGCCCGTGTATTCCTTAAAAGCGGCAGTCATCACATCGGCATCCCTTGCCTTAAAGAACACATAGTATCTTGGCGGGTCAGCAGTCACATCTTTTTTCAGACTGAAATCAATGCTGTACTTCTTTGCTACCTGTTCAAAAGACTTGATGTTTCCATCTGTGATCTCAATGTTGGACAGCTGTACATTCTGCTTCATCAGCTTATCAAGGCTCTGTTTTCCCTTGTAGGTCTTATCCTCCTTTTCCTTCTGGGACTGTTTCTGGTTCGTTTTCTGTCCCTGCTGCTTTTTCTCCTGCTCCATCTTTGCAAGAGCCTTTACCATGGCAGATTTCAGCAGGTTGGCAGTGACCTTGCCACAGCGGATACAAAGTGAGACTGTTTTCTCATTCACTTCATCCTGCAATCACACCACGCCCTTTCTTCTCTCACTGCTGTCTTATCCTTATTTATCACATTGCTGCTCCTTTCCTCTCTTTTCTGCCAGTTTCATATATTCTTTTTCTGATTCCGCCCCCACTTTGATACAGCACCAAAGGACAAATCCATATACCAGAAATACTGCAGCTGCAGCAACGATCAATACTGTTTTTGTCATCTTCTTTTCTCCCTTCACTTCTCTTGAAATTTTATAAGAGGGCATCTATGAATCCTGTGTCCATAAATGCCCTCATCCATTACTAAGAAATCTTATGCTTTCTTATTTCTTCTTTTTGCGAAGAATCACTGTTCCACCAAGACCAGCCATTCCAGCCCCTGCAAGCAGAATCCAGAACAGAATCGGAGTATTATCTCCTGTCTTTGGTGAAGTCGATTTCTTTGTTTCTTCTGTGGTTTTCGTCTCCGGTGTTGATGTGGTTTCTGGTGTTTCCGTCGGTGTCTCTGTTGGAGTTTCCTCCGGTTTCGCCTCATCCTTCATCACAACCTTCTGGATTTCTCCAGTATCTTTGACCGTAAACTTCACATCTTCTGCAACCAGATAACCGTCTGGTGCAGTTTCTTCACGGAGGGTATATTTCCCGATTGGAAGCATCTCAATGTAGTGTGGTTTTTTCTCAGATGTCCAGCTTTCTACGGTCTTTCCATCTTTATCAAGGATCGTCAGTTTCGCTCCTGGCAGCTCCTTACCGGAAATATCGGTCTTGGAAATCTGCACTTTTGTCACATCATCCTTCATTTCCACTTTCTGTACTTCACCGGTATCTTCCACCGTAAAAGTGATGCTCTCTGCTGTCACATAACCGTCCGCAGGAAGTGTTTCTGTCATGGTGTACTTCTTGCCAGCGGTCAGTTCTTTGATGATATGTGGTTCTTTACCAGAAGTCCATTCATCCACAGTGTTTCCACTCTCATCTGTAACTTTCAGTTTTGCTCCCTCAATCTCCTTTCCGTCTGTCAGGGATGTTTTGGTAAACTCTACGGTTGTCGGCTCATCTTCAAAAGTAAACACATAAGACAGTGTTTCCTTATCTTCCCCACCATATTCAAAAGTAAATTCCTGTACCTGGTCTGTTGTCGCAAATCCCGGTGCCGGAGAAGTTTCTTTCACATAGTAGGTATAGCCAAGTGGCAGATCTGCCGTAAAGGTCAGTTTTCCTTCCTTATCCGTAGCCTGCTCCTCAATAACCGTATCCGCTTTCAAGATCACATCGCCCTTTGCATTGACAATATTTTCTTTATTGCACAGGGCAAATACAGCCCCTTCCAGTACACGGTCGGAATCTTTTTCTTTCTTTAACACGTTTACTTCTGCTCTCTGGCGTTTGTTCTGCCAGTCAGCAGAATAAGTAACAACTGCGGTATTCTGGTCACGGTAAGTCAGATCCACTTCACGAGCTTCTCCATCCAGGACATATCCATTTGCTGTCTCTTTCTCTTTGACACAGTATTTGCCAAGAGGAAGGTCTGTCAGTTTCGCCACTCCTGTTTCATCCGTCGTGATCGTTGCTACCAGTGCATCCTTTTTGTAGTAATCTTCACTCTCACCATCCGCCGCTTTTATATCTTCTAAGGCATAAACCTCAAAAGTAACGTCTTTCAGGGAACCGGAAAGATATTCAAACAGATGCTTCATCCATCCGCCAATGGAATCCAGTGCAGATATTTTCTCCAGGAACTCACCTTTTTTATTGATGATAAGTGTTCCGGTTGGCACTGCATCTTTCATCTCTACCTTCTGGATTTCAGCAGTATCGTCCACAGTAAAGGAAACTTCTTCCGCCATCAGATAGCCATAAGGAGCCATTTCTTCACGAAGAGTATATGTCTCCCCGGCTGTGAGTCTTTCAATCAAGTGTTCCTCACCCTTTACAGACTTCCATGTATCTACCACATTTCCATCCTTATCAAGCACCGTAAGCGTTGCCCCGGAAAGTTCCACGCCTGTCGTAATATCGGACTTCGTAAAGGTTACTTTTGTCGGCTGGTTCTTAAATACAGATTCCAGCTCTACCATTTTCACATCCTGTCCCTGATATTTGGCAGTCACTTCCAAAGTCTCAAAAGAAGAGACATACCCTGCCGGAGCTGCAAGTTCTTTGATATAGTAAGTACTAAATGGAAGGTCAACGTCAAATACTGCCTTTCCATCTTCCCCACTGACTGCTTTTCCAAGTAAGGTATCTGCCTTCACAATCACTTCTTCATGTGCCAAAATATCTTCTTTTGCATAGATACCAAACTCTGCACCCGCCACAACCGTTTTTGTCTCTGCATCCTGTTTGACTACGGACACTTCCACTTTCTGGCGGTCATTCTCAAAGGTTGCTGTCTGCTCAATAACTGGTGTTTTCTGGTCTTTGTATTCAAATGTTACTGTCTGTGCTTCTTCATTTAACACAAATCCCTCTGGTGCTGTCTTTTCAACAATCTTATAGGTTCCAAGTGGAAGGTCAGCGATCTGTGCCTTTCCATCCTTATCCGTGGTAACAGTTCCTACCAGTTCCCCAGAAGCATACTCCAGGATACGGTTTCCATTATCATCTTTCTGGAAATCTGCTGTATAAATATCTTCGGCAGCATATACCTCAAAGACTGCTCCCTCCAGAGTTTCTTTCTGATAAGTAAAGTCATCTTTATAACCATTTAAGACCTCACCCTGTTTTACGATGTTCAGTTCTCCCTTAACCGGATGATTCTCGTATGCGATCTCAATAATCACATCGCCGGAAGTTCCGTCCATCTGATATGCTGTATTGGAATCTACATCTACCTCATAGTAATTCTCATTGAGCGTATATCCATAAGGTGCGTTCACTTCCTCAATACGGTAATGTCCAATCTTCAGATTCTGTGGAAGGATTAAGTATCCCTGCTCATCTGTAAAATAAGATTTGTGTTTTACCGTCGTCGGATACGTTGTTACCTGCTCCACATACTTTTCTGTATCCAGGTTAAAAATCTTAAACTCCGTATTTTTCTGAAGGACTGCTTTCTTTGTCTCATCGTCCTGTTTGATGATCTTCAGCTTCGCTTCAAACTCTTTGTCAAGCAGCACCCTCCATACCTGCGGTGTAGTCGGATGATTCTCTGTAATCTGTACGATGAAATCATTGACCGGAGTGTAATTATGTGGTGTGGTTGTTTCACGGACGATGTAAGTTCCATACGGAATCGCAATACTGCGGGCATACCCTTTCTCATCTGTAAAGATCTCTGTTGCACCATTTTCTCCGATCACTACCGGCTTGGCAGAACCAAAGTCATAGCTGCCATCTTCTTTTACTGTCAGGGAAGATACCAGATAAGCGGTAAATCCTGCACCTTTCAGTAAATCGGCATCTGTCTTTCCGTTGTTCGCTGCCTTGATGATTTCAAATGGCTGCTTCATTACCTGTTCCAGAGACAGACAGTCACGTTTTACTTCCGCTACAAAATCACCCTCATAGTTGCAGACCAGATCATGTTCTTCTTCATCTGCCAGGTAACCCGTTGGAGGAGTAATCTCTTTTACATAGTAATTGCCAAGATATAATCCATCTACAGAAGCCTGTCTATTCTTATCTGTTGTAAGAGTGGCAACCTGCTCACCCGCTTCGTAGATCACACCAGTTGCTCCATCCGGATGGACAATATCCTCACGGGCATATAGTCCATAGACTGCCTTTTCTAAAGTAGCATCTCCCTGTGGAACAGCCTTCTTTGTTTCTTTGTCCTGCTTCTGTAAGGAAATCTTTGCTGTCACACGCTCGTTTTTGAAGGTATGCTTAAATGTCAGTTTCGCTTCCTTATCGTTTGTATAAGAAAAAGTAAACGTATAGACATCATCCGCATTTCTCAGATAGCCTTCCGGAGCCTGTACTTCCTTTACATCATAGGAAAATCCCAGCGGCAGATCTGCGGTAAACTTCGCCGTTCCATCATTTCCAGTTGTCACTTTCTCAATCAGAGTGCCTTTCTTTACAACAACCGTTCCATCTGCATTTTTAATGTCACTGGCTGCATAAAGTCCAAAAATTCCTCCATCCAGAGGATTTTCTGTATCCTTATCCTGCTTTGTCACAACTACTTCTGCTTTCTGTCTGTCATTCGTAAAAGTTGTCTCAGAAAAAACAACATCTACATTCTGTCCTGCATAAGAAAGAGTGACTGACTTTTCTTCCCCGGCATTATAAAATCCGGTCGGAGCCTGTTTTTCTTTGATGATATATGTACCAAGATGCAGGTTTTTCAGAATGACTGCCCCATTCGAGTCTGTTGTCAGATTCTCTTTGACCAGATCACCCTTGCTGTAAACCTTGGCACCATAAGCAGTTTTAATATCTGCTCCGGCATACACATCATAAATCGCACCTTTCTGTCTGCGTTTCTCATACTTAAATGTTGTTCCATTCTCGGTGACATCTGCACCTGTCAGAACCTGACCTTCTTTATAAACAGTCAGCTGTCCCATCTGTTCTTCATCCGGAACAGTCACAGTCGTTGTTTTGCTGACTTCCAGTTTTACATTGTAGGCAGTTGCATTGATACGGTATCCTGTCGGAGCTGTAATCTCTTTCAGATATACAGTGTCCTGTGTCTTAATGATCTGTACGGACGATTCCCCGTTCGCATCGGTTGCCGGTAACTTTGTGATCAGCTTTGTACAGTTTGCATCACTGTATAAACCAAACACTGCACCAGACAGCTTTGCGTCTGCTTTTGCATCTTTTTTAATCACCTTCACACTTGCGTGCTGCACCCAGGTTACTTTGAAGTCCACATATTTCTCATCATCAACACCTTCACCAAATACCAGGGCCAGGTCCTGTGAACCAGATCCGGTACTGATCTTATATGCAGAATAATCTTTTGTTACACTGCCTTTCATCGTTGCCGACCAGCTTCCTGCGACATCCTGTACCTGTGTAAGAGGTGCAGATAAGTAAAACTTGGTTCCACCACTGATTTCCACTGCTTCACCAGCTTTGCTTGTCTTTCCGGTTGTCACGTTGTGAAGTTTCACACCACTTGGAAGTTTCATTGTGATACTCTGCAGTTCATCTGCTTTAAAAATGATTTCCTTTGTTCTCTGGCTGTTGCCATCTACATAAGCTGTCACATCCGCATCTGAAAAAGACATTGCCACATCCGGAATATCTGGCTGAGAAATACAATAATTATAAAGTTTTTTCGCAAGATTCTGTGCAGTAGCGTTTGCACCAGAAAAAGCATCTGAACTGCCATTCGCATATGACGCAGCAAGATGTACCAGAATAAATCTGGCTCCTGCACTCAGGTTTCCATAGCCATTTTCTTCTGTAAAAAATCCATCATCGCCAGAAGCCTTTGTGCCATAGTAACATACTTTAGCCAGTGCTTTACCATCTCCAACCTTATTGATTGTATATGTTCCTGTGCCAGGTCCCGGTTTGGACGGCTGTACACAATAAGCTGTGGCGGACACATTACCGAATTTTACGGTATACTGATACGTCAGATAAGTTCCATAACCATAATCCGCATATCGGTATTCGGCACCTCTTGTCACTGAAACCTGTTGTGAACTTCTTGCATTTCCTGCTGCCGCCATAAATGTCACTGTTTCACCCGGCTCCATCTCATACAAGTCAATTCCTTCATTTTCTGCCTGATCCATTACTTCTGAAACAGTCAGACCAGATTCTTCATCTGTTGTTACTTCCTGTCCATCTGTAAGATCAGTTACAATCTCTTTTGACCCGTCCGAATCAACATCTTCCTCCGCATTACCGGAATCTTCTGTTTCACCGGCATTTCCTTCACCAACTGTATTTTCAGAAGAACTCTTTGTCTGTGCTTCTGTTTCCGGCTCTTTTACCGTAATGTTTCTGCTTACTCTGTAAGCTGGGTGACCGCTGACTGGTTCTACTGCATAGACAGCTTTGTAGGTATCCGGTGTATGTGCATCAAAATCTGTACCGGCTTCACTCTTTGCTTCATGGAATAAAACTTTCACCTTTTTTTCATTCACGCCCTCTATACCGGACAGATCGACTTCCACCTCAAATTCTTCTCCATAGGGAATCTCAATATCCTTTGCTTCCACAATTTCGTCTTTGTCAAGAGTATCCTGCACATCCTGCAGTTCCGGATATTGCTGTTCAAATGAAGTTGTCTCCGGTTCTAATTCAGAAGCAGAAACCGTGACTGGTTGAACGATAACAGACGCCAAAGTTGCAACTGCCATAAATCCCGACAAGAATCTTTTAAATCGCATTTTCATTTTGACTGAGTCCTCTCTTTCTTCGATAATTTACTCCACTTTCGTTCAGGCTTACACCTGCATGAATCAATCATAGAAACCACCTCCCTTGTGTCTTGGATTGACTTTTAAATAAAAACAGGATTGAGCTATTAAGCCGCAAGAGGTAATTCGTAATCATTCCTGCCAAGGGTGCCTCTCATCCATTGCCCTTCACGTTGCCACCGAATACCCGCCGCCAGATGCGTAGCTGGGAAATTCAGGTATCCTCTTGCTGCTGATATGAAATTGTCAAGGTTCACTTTTAGGAGGGAATTTATTGTTTTGAATTAAAATAGACATTTGCCCCTCCACTAACCGCATGTGTGAAAGGGCAAAAATTAACCTGTTTGAAATTTTTTTAGAAAATTTTTTGAAACAGCAAAAACTTACAAAGTTTCCAGCCTGTCTTTTAGTTTCTGCAATACTTTGTTTTTCCTGTTTCTGATTGTCTTTGTACAACACCCGAAATACTGTGCTGTTTTTTTAACTGTGTACTCTTCAAAAAATAATAGTCTTATCAATTCCATTTCTTCTTCAGACAAATATTTCAGTGCTTCCTGCAGCTCTTGTATTTCTGACACCCTGATGACTATTTCTTCTGGTGATAATATATGCAAATAACTGTTGTAACTCGTTTCTCCTACTTTTTCTATTCCGCATACACCATTTTTCTGCATTTTTTCAAGCTGGTATCTTTCTTTTCTTCTTGACTGGTACCATGCCAGATATACGTCTCTGGTAACTTCTACGAGAGTTTCATTTACACGCAGCACATACCGTTGTCTTTCCTTTGGTTTTTTACCACGCATCTTTTATTCTCCCTTCTGAAGCACTCCGGTCAGTCTGCCTGCATTTCTTCTCATTTTCTGCTTTGCCTGTGAAATACATTTTGATACTGCCGGTTCTGTAATTCCAAACACCCGTGACACTTCTCTTTGTGTCCGTTGCTGAAAATAAATTTGATGGATCACCTGTCTCTGCCGGTCAGTCAGCAGATCCATGAATTCTCCAATAGCTTCTTCTATAATCAGTTTTTCAAGTACATTCTGCCTTTTATCCACCAATTCGCACCAGCCTTCTGAAATATGGCTGTATGAAATGCAATTATTATGTTCTCGTACCTCCCTGTTCCTGCACAGCCGATCTTCACCTTCTAATATCAACCGCACATACCAGGGCTGATTATCAAAAAAATCTTCCTTAACAACTGTTATTTTTCTTCCTGCTTCATATACATAATCTCGACAGGTAAATAAAGGAAAAACCGTTCCATAATCACCTGCACAATAGAAAACATATCCTGTCTGATACGCAATAATTTCCGCACCATCTATCAGTCTATGCTTTACAACTGCCACATCGTTTTCTCTCAAATACCTGGCGGACGGAACCTTTCTTTTTTCTTTCCTGTTACCTACAACCTGTTTCAATTCCTGCAATGTCAGCATAATTACCACCTTTCTGCCTACTGGCAACAGGAGCCCATCAGCAGAAAGGATAGGATTATTACTGATTTACTGGCAAAAGGGCAGTAAAAAACAGCTTCCGGCACACCCGTTTTTTTTAACGAGAGCCTGAAACTTCCTTACTGCCCTTTCTGCTAATTTACAGCATCCTCTATTTTATTTTCCGTCTGATGTCCCGGTCAGACTTCTTTGCATTTCTTTCCGTTTTTATGTTCTTTTCATTTTCCATCAAAACAGAATAGTCTCCCATTGCATCATAGGGACACTGCTTCCGATAGATTAAATTTTCTTGTCTGGTCATCAATCCTGTCTCCCTTCCTTGTTTCTGTCTCTTTCTCTCTGTTTGCTATTTTAACAGCACAAAAAACTATTATCCTTAGCATATATGGGGAGTTTTTTTGTTTTACACCCCATATATGGTGAAATTTCACCTGTACTCATTAAAACTGTCTATCAGCGAATCTATTGTCTGCATAATAATTTTCTGCTCTTTCCATTCCATCTTCTGAATACGATAAAATACTTCCTCAAACTGCTTTCTTTTTTCTGCATCGTCCCCCTCTTTTCCCATCAGGATATTGGCATCTGTTTCCAGGATCTCAATCATCTTCCTGAAAATCTCAACAGACATTGCCGTTTGCCCTCCTTCTATCCTGCTGACCGTATTGACACTGATACCTGCTTTTTCCGCAAAAGATTCCTGTGACAACTTCATTTCCTGCCTGCGTTTTCTGATCCGTTCTCCCAATTCAATAAGTTCTGTGGAAATTGCACGATTGCTCAATACGGTGTCTCCTTTCCTGCAATTTATCCCAGCTTTACGACATTGTGTCGCAAAGTTTCCAGAAAAAAAGCAGCTAATTTTGTCTTAGCTGCTTTTCAAAAGATCTATTTCATTTTATTCTCGGTATTTTATGTATTCCTGTAATAACTGTGAGCAGGAAAACACTAAGATAAATGATTGCCTGTCCAATCATTGCCAGCAATACGACACTTCCTATCAATCCTCCGATCAGAAAATTCATTGTCCATACTGCCAGTGTTCCTCCAAGATCAAAACCTCTTGGAACCATCCAGACACACATTTTTCCAATTCCAAACGGTATCCCCATCAGAAGTAACAGCAAGAAATAATTGCACTTCCCATCCTGGATACAAAACGGTCTTAATACTGTAAACAATACTGTAATCACCAGCACTGGTGCTATCACTTTTTTAATCATCTTCTTCATGTTCCTTTATCCTCCATACATATCGTGATTAACTTCTGCCTGATAATAACTGTTTATCGTTGCCGGGGCATTATACAGGGCGGTCAGAAGATAGGCTTTAATATTCCCAACCTTGGTCGTATTCCGGTTCAGACAGAACAGCACATATTCGATATGCGAATAGTTCAGTTTCATAAACCTGCTTTTTACCAAAGCAACTGGTTTTTCTACTCCCGCAATGCGAATCATACTGTCCTCCGGCATCATCATAACTTCGATCATCAACTCCACCAGTTCATCTACATCTTCCTTGGCATGATATTGATAATCTATGTTTTCATGGATCACCTCACGATATGCTTTCATCTCCTCCATCACATCTTTTTTCTTTTGGAAATTACCTGATATGATTGGATAAGATTGATTTATCTCAGTTTCACTAATATCAGTCTTGTTAATATCAGTATTATTAGATTGTGATTTCGGACATTCTGGATTTGTGATTTCCACTATTCTGGAATGATGATTTTCACTATTTTTGAATTGTGATTCTGGAAATTCTGGATTTGTGGTTTCCACCATTCTTGAATTGTGATTTTCACTATTCTGGAATTGTGATTCCCCATAATCCTGAATTGTGGTTTTCACTACTCCTGAATGATGATTTTCACAATTCAGAGAAATGCCTGTTTTCCCCTTGTTTTCTGCTTCTTGTTGCAAATCTGCACATTCCTTATGTCTTTTCTGTTTCGATTGCAAATCTGCAATTTTTTTATGATCTTCCTGCTCAGATTGCAGATCTGCACAATTACCTGTCGGCTTTTGATCTGGAACCTCTCTGATCATAAAATTTTTCACATAAATAACATTCGGTTTTCCCAGTCCCAGACGTTTCTTCTCTATCAATCCAATCCCATTACTGCTGTCCAGCTCTTTCACCAGCTTCACTGCCTTTTGAGTTCCGCAATTCATCAACTCTGCAATTTCTTCCACAGTGAAGATAATGTATACTCTGTCCTCTGAATCCAACCATCTATTTTTAATGCTCAGGCTCATACGGTCCAGCATCAGACCGTATAATACCTTTGCTTCGCAAGAAAGAGTTTTAAAGCAGGATTCTGTAAACAGCACTTTAGGGACACGATAGAAGCTGTATTGTTCCGCTTCCATCCCTGTAAAATAATCAAACTGTATCTTCTGCATCTGCTACTCCTTCTTTGTTTTCTTTCCATTTATCCAAAAGCATAAAAATGACTTCTTCTATCTGTTCTTTAGAATATGTCTCCGGAAAATAATTTCCAATTTTTTTTGCCGGAATCGTCACATTGATCTTACTGCTTTCCTTTTTTAATAAAACAGCATAGATATAACTCTGGTTTAATTTTCCATTTGCACTGCATTCTTTTAACTGTTCTGCCTGTTGTTTTGTCGGAAAAATGCTGCTGTTGGTAATCACTTCCAGAAGCCACCCCTGTTCCTCTGGCTTCAGATAAGACAGCTTTTCTCCCACAATCATAGGAATTTTATTATTGTCCACATATTCCAGCAAAGCATCTGATAATGCCGCCAGACGGATATACCTCTGTACGGTTCTCCCACTGTCCCCGGCAGCTTCCCCAACCATATCTGCTGTATATTTCTCACCTTTACTTCCCTGATGCTTCATTGCATCATATTTCATCTTATAGGCATGGGCTTTCTCACTTGGCAGTAGATTTTCACGCTGAATGTTGGAATCGACCATAATAATGACCGCTTCATCATCCGTATAATTTCGGACAAGAGCTGGCAATGTAGTCTTTCCACACAGTTCACAGCCTCTTTTTCTTCTATGCCCGGAAATCATCTCATATCCGCCATCTGGTCGAGGTCTTACCAGCGCAGGAGTCAAAACACCGTATGTTTTAATGCTCTCTACGGTTTCTGCCATTTTTTCATCATCATTTACATGGAACGGATGATTTTTAAAGGGATAGAGCTTTGCCAGATCTATTTCCACAACCTGGTTCATACTCTTTTCCGGTGTTTCCTCTAATCCCAGTAATTCATCATAAGAGGTAAGCTGAATATCTTTTTTCGGTCTACGCATGTTTCAACACCTCCTGAACCAGTTCCAGATAGCTGTCTGCCCCCTTGCTTTTTCCATCATAGGCAAAGATACTTACACCCTCCGATGCTGTTTCTGCAAGGCTTTCTGTTCTCGGAATCGTCTGCTCAAAAATCCTAATGTCACTTCCGTATGTAGTTTTGATTGCCTGTTTGTTTCTCTTTGCATTATTGTAACGGCAATTATCCATTGTGAATAAAATGCCTTCTATCTGTAAATCCGGATTGAACCTCTGATGGATTCCCTTAACTACTTTCAGTAATTCCATGAGTCCATCTGCCGCATAATATTGTGGCTGCACTGGAATCAGAACACTGTCCGCTGCACTCAAAGCATTGAGCGTCAGCATTCCCAGGGATGGCATACAGTCAATCAGAATATAATCATACTCATCCTTCAGCAGTTCCAGATACTCTTTCAGCACCTTTTCTCTGTCCTCTACTGTAAATAAAGACATATCCATTCCGGCAAGCAATTTATTGGACGGAATTAGGTCAACACCTTCTTCATGGTGCAGAATTGCTTCTTTCGGATCAAATTCCAGTCCCATGATAATGTTCTCCATCATGCTTTTTAATGTTACCTTGAGATTTTTAGGGAATCCCAATCCCATTGTCAAGTGCCCCTGTGGATCAGCATCTACCAGGACTACTTTTTTCCCTGACTTCACCAGTCCGGCTCCCAGATTGATTGTTGTCGTTGTTTTGGCTACTCCGCCTTTCTGATTTGCAATAGCAATTACTTTACACATATACTTTCCTCCGATTTACTCTTTTTCTTCTACTTCAACATAAACACGAAAATATTTGCTTGTTCCTTTGTTCGCATAAGCATCCGATACTTCCAGAACATCCAATTCTTTATGCTTTTCCAAAATACGACGGAACCATTGAATATCCTTTAAAGTACCCTGTAATCTAATTTTCAGCATACATATCCTCCCAGTCTTTGTAAAAACAATACTCTGGATAACGGATTTTAATGGCTTCCCAAAAATACCGGGCATATCCGCAGCAAAACAGATCTTCTACGGTATAATACTGACACTCTTTTAACTGATCTTCCTCTGCTTCATAATCTCCGACACTTGGTGTCCCATTGCAGTAAAGATTAAATGCCATGCGGACGATCCGTAAACTTCCACTGGTCTGCCAACCTTCCTGCAGGGATTCCGTTTTTACACATCCAGTTTTAAAATTATAGATTTTATTCACATTTTCTCTTGTGTCTCTGTCGATACCCAGGCAATAAACCAGAGCCTGATGATAAACATCCTGATATCTGCATTTTTTCAGATATTCCATATAAAATTTTTCGTGTTCCTTGCTCTTGAAAGTAATTGTGCGAGAATTGCTATTCTCTGCTCTTAACGCTGTGTTTGTCATTTTCATTTTCCTCCTGAATTTTTAATATTTTGGTATAAAAAAGACACTCCATTTCTGGAATGCCCCATAAAAAATAGGGACACCCGCTTTTAACAAGTATCCCTATAATCTATCAATGATCTGATAGCTCTCTATTCATTTTCATATTCAAGATTCTTTGTGTTCCCCGTACCGAGGTCTAAGGCAACAACTACGGTTACTCTCTGCACAAGTATCTTTTCCTTGTGATTTTCACCGATTTTGTTGAAACTGAAAAACTCTACAAAGTGCGTAAATTCAAGGATTTCTAGGTATCTTTCCTTTGTAGTCCCACCACAGTCTCCACATGCACCGTATGAGGAAACTGATCCACCCCCTGCACCTTCTTAACTTCATATCCTTCCCCCCGCAGATATTTCAGATCCCGGGCCAGAGTCGCAGAGTCACAACTTACGTACACGATCCGTTTCGGCTGCATCTTTACCATCGTAGCCAGTACGCTCTCTTCGCATCCTTTCCGTGGCGGATCCACCACGATCACATCCGCATAGATGCCTTCTTTTTCGTATTTTTCCGGCAACACTTCTTCCGCTTTTCCTACAAAGAATTCTGCATTGGTGATATGATTCAGCGTTGCATTTCGTTTTGCATCCTCGATGGCAGCCGGGACAATTTCCACACCATAGACCTGTTTTGCTTTCTGGGCGAGGAAGAGGGAAATTGTTCCGATTCCGCAGTAGAGATCCCAGACCGTCTCATTTCCTTCCAGACCTGCGTATTCCAGTGCTTTTTCATAAAGTTTCTGTGTCTGCACCGGATTGACCTGGTAGAAAGACTGCGGGGAGATCTGATAGGCGATCGGTCCGATCGTATCGGTGATGTATTCCTGTCCCCATAAGAGTTTCCCTTTTCTCCCCAGAATCACGTTCGTCTTTTCCCGGTTGATGTTCAGGGAAATGCTGGTCATTCCCGGAATCTCGCGAAGTTTTGCGATCAAATCTTCCGCACCCGGGATGCGGCTGCCGTTGACGACAAGACAGACCATGATCTCTTTCGACTGGAATCCATAACGGATCAGTACATGACGCACCAGACCCTTCCCGGTTGTCTCGTCATATGCCGGGATATCATATGCTTCCATATGCGCCAGCACCAGATTCAGGATCTGTTCGTTGACTTCCACGCCGAGATAACATTTCCGGTTGCTGATGATCGAATGGGTTCTTCCGGCATAGAATCCGGCGATCAGCTGGCCTTCTTTGTTACATCCTACCGGAAACTGCGCTTTGTTTCTGTAATGGTACGGATCTTCCATGCCGATGATAGGCTGCATCGGAATCTTTTCTTTCTGAAAACCGCCGATCCGGATCAGATTATTTTCAATCTTCTGCTGTTTGTATGCCAGCTGTTTTTCATAAGAAAGTGCCTGGATCTGGCAGCCGCCGCACTGACGGGCGTACGCACAGCGTGGCTCGACCCGGTCTTTCGACGGCTCCATGATCTCCACCAGTCTGGCATAACCGTAATTTTTCTTCGCCTTCATGATCTTTGCCTGTACTTTATCGCCGATCACTGTGTCTTTTACAAATACGGTATAACCGTCCACTTTTCCGATTCCTTCCCCGTCATGTCCCATATCCTCGATGGTTACAGTCAGAAGATCATTCTTTTTGTATTCCATGGATCTGCCCTTTCTTTACATACTGGTTTTACGGATATTTGATTCAAACAGCCGGTTATAGCCAAGCCATTCGTTCGGATCTTTCGCATTGTCGAAAAGCTCGGTAAATGTTTCCATCTTGGCATCCGTGTTGTCTGCCATATTCAGCGCTGCCGCCTCCATCAGTGCCGGTTTCTTCGGGGAACCGTATTCCAGTTCTCCATGGTGCGCCAGGATGCAGTGCTTTAACTCACTCTCCACTTTTGCCGGGAAATCCGGGATCTCACGGATCGCATCGTGGAGCATCTCCGCTCCGATCATAATATGGCCCAGCAACTGTCCGTCATCGGTATAATCATTCATCGGAAATGCAGAAATTTCTTTCGTCTTTCCGATATCATGAAAGATTGCTGCGGTCAGAAGCAGGTCGCGGTTCAGTGCAGGGTAGGCTTTCGTATAAAAATCGCAGAGTTTGGTCACATTTAACGTATGCTCCAACAGTCCGCCCACAAAACCGTGGTGTACTGTCTTGGCTGCGGAATTGAAGCGGAAGCGTTTGATGAATGCTTCATCCTCCACAAAAAACAGTTCTAACAGACGGGACAGGTATGGATTTTGGATGGTTTTGATAATCGCCATCAGTTCTCCGTACATCTCGTCGATATCACATTTGCTCACCGGAAGATAATCGGTGGGATCGTACTCTCCCTCACGGGCTTTTCTTGCACGCTTGATGTTCAGCTGCAGTGCACCTGCAAAATTGGTGACATCTCCCATGATTTCAATATAATCCAGTGTTTCAAAATCATCAATTCCCAGCGAATTCGGATCCCAGATCTTGGCATCGATTGTCCCGGTCTTGTCCTGCAGAATCACATTTTCATATGGTTTTCCGTTTTTTGTCACTGCTGCCTGTTTATGTTTACAAAGGTAAATTCCGGACACCCGGCATCCCTCAAAAAATTCCTGAATAAATTTCATATAATCTCCTTCCGTCTTTCTGCCTGATTTTCTGTCAGTGAAAACTCCGCAGAAGTTTTGTGGTATAGAAAGCCATCGTCCCTATACCACATTTTTTATCTCACTATTCTTTTTTACAGACTCTTTTATAGTTTATAACGCATCCAGCGTTACGTCAAACACTATTTCCACATATCCTTCCGCACCTTTCCGCATCGCCGTCACTTTGATCTTCTGATCCTTTTTCGACTGATCCAGGCGTGTTCGCAGTCTCGACAGCGTCTCGACACTTTCATTTCCCACTTTCACGATCACATCTCCGTTCTGGATTCCAGCGTTCATCGCCGGAGAATCTTCCTCTACGGAGTTTACATAAATACCTGTAGGAATTCCGGTTTTCTGTGAGAGACTGCTGCTGATATCCTGTCCTCGGACACCGAGGTATATCAAATCTTCATTATTTGACAGTTGCTCAATCAGTTTCCGAAGATCCGAGATTGATAATGCCGTCACCACCCCGGTATCCGCCTCCCCGGAAAAAGACTGCGCGATCACACCCACGATCTTTCCGTCCAGATTGACCAGAACCCCGCTTCCCTCGCTGTTTCCCATAATATCCGTCGTAAGCAGATGATATTCACTGTCCACCGTACTTTTCACATTTGTTGTGGAAGTCACCCGGCCGCAGACTACCGAGTCCGGATAACCGGACGGACTTCCCAGTGCCAGTACCAGATCTCCCTGATTCACCGAAGATGCGCTTCCCAGTTCACCCACTGCAATCACATCTCTTGTCTCTTTGCTGAGATCATTTCTGGAAATCTTGATCACTGCAAGTCCGGTAGCCTCATCCTGTTTGAGAAAATGCCCGTCTACCGTATTGCCATCACAGAAGGTCACAAGAATCCGGTCCACCGTATCCACCACCCGGTATTCTGTCAGCACGTAGTATTCTTTTCCCGTATCTGCCACCAGAAAGCCGGAGGCCTGCTTTTCGTCTTCAAAGGAATTATTCATCCAGTCCACATCGTTGGTAAATCCCTGTACCACAACTACAGAACTTTTCGGCTCACTGGCTGCCTCTGAAATCTGCTGATACAGATCCGAATATTCCTGCAGAGTCAGCGGCTCTTTTTGTGTCTCCGTGTCTGTTGTATCATTTTCATCGGTCGGCGCATCTCCGCTTTCTTCTTCCGGTATCTCCTGCTGAGGAGTATTTTCTTCGCCCCCGTCCGTCGATGCTCCCTCCACGATATTCACTCTCGGCTGTTCTTCCTCCGGTCGGAAATAAGGCACCGACTTTACAAATACAAATGCCGCAATCACACCGAACAATACCGCTCCTGCTGCCACTCCTGCCGCACTCACCGCGATTTTTCGTTTATCCAGAGGCTTCTTTTTCATCACTTCCCGGTAAAAATCGTATTCGTCCTGCTTGTGATCATTCTTTTTATCCATACACGTAGTCTCCCGTCTCTGACTCCAACTGTAACTGCACCGTTTTTCCCTGTGTTTTGAACTCTGCTTTTCCGTAACGCAATGGAAAAACGGCTGCTGCCTGAGAATTTCCTTAATATTTTATCAAATATATATGAACATTTTATGACATACCGAAAAAACTTTTTGCTGCCCGGCTTTTTGCCTTTCTTTTCCTTCTCAGATAGAGTAGAATAAGGCGTATAGAAAGGATATAACATTATGAATAACAAAGCTTTAAAAACACTGGAATATACCAAAATCATCGAGATGCTTGCAGCCCATGCTTCTTCCCCTCTCGGAAAGATCCGCTGCGAGGATCTTCTTCCTTCCTGTTCACCGGGAGAGATTGAATATAAGCAGGAACAGACTCAGGATGCCCTGTCCCGTCTGTTTCAGAAAGGAAACATCAACTTCGGCAGTGCCAAAGATATCCGCGGTTCCCTGAAACGCCTGGAGATCGGAAGTACCCTGGGAATCACAGAACTGTTGCAGATCTGTGCCCTTCTGGATAATACCTCCCGGGTAAAATCTTACGGCCGCCGTGAAAAAGAAAATGAACAGAGGGACTCTCTGGATGATCTTTTCGATGCTCTGGAACCTCTGCCGCTGTTAAATACAGAGATTCGTCGATGCATCCTCTCCGAAGACGAGATCGCCGATGATGCAAGCGCAACCTTAAAACAGATCCGCCGTTCGATGAAAGTGACCGGCGAACGCATTCATACACAGCTTGCCGGTATGGTCAACGGCTCCGCAAGAACATATCTGCAGGACGCTGTGATCACCATGCGAAACGGCCGCTACTGTATCCCGGTCAAAGCCGAATACAAAAGCCAGGTACCTGGTATGATCCATGATCAGTCTTCCACCGGTTCCACCCTCTTTATCGAACCGATGGCGATCGTAAAACTGAACAATGAGATCCGTGATCTGGAGATGAAAGAATCGGCAGAGATTGAAGTCATCCTGGCTTCTTTAAGTAACATGGCTGCCCAGGAACGTGAAAATCTCCGCTATAACCTGGAAAATCTGGTAGAACTAGACTTTATCTTTGCCCGCGCTGCCCTTGCCATGGATATGAATGCCACACGACCGATCTTTAATACCAAAGGCTATATCAACATCCGCAAAGGCCGTCACCCACTGATCGACAAGAAAAAGGTTGTTCCGATCGATATCCATCTTGGAAAAGAATTTCATCTGCTCATCGTTACCGGTCCGAATACCGGTGGAAAAACTGTTTCCTTAAAAACCGTCGGGCTTCTGACTCTGATGGGTCAGGCAGGTCTTCATATTCCTGCACTGGATCGTTCTGAATTATCTGTTTTTAAGGAGGTATATGCGGATATCGGAGATGAACAGAGTATCGAACAGTCACTCAGTACCTTCTCCTCCCATATGACCAATGTGGTTTCCTTTATCGAAAAGGCCGATCCGAAGTCCCTCGTTCTCTTCGATGAACTGGGTGCCGGTACCGACCCGACGGAAGGTGCCGCACTGGCAATCTCGATTCTGAACTATCTGCAAAAACAGGGCATCCGTGCTATGGCAACCACGCATTACAGTGAGTTGAAAGTGTACGCACTCTCCACACCGGGTGTAGAAAATGCTTCCTGTGAATTTGATGTGGAAACGCTTCGTCCTACCTACCGCTTACTGATCGGTGTTCCCGGAAAGAGTAATGCCTTTGCCATTTCCAGTAAGCTGGGACTGCCATCGTATATTATCGATGATGCAAAAAAACAGATCAGCCAGGAAGACGAGTCCTTCGAGGATGTGATCTCCACCCTGGAAGAAAACCGTATCACCATCGAAAAAGAACGCATGGAGATTGCCCGCTACAAGACCGAAGTCGAAGATCTGAAAAAACAGCTGGAGACCAAGCAGGAAAAACTGAACCAGCAGCGTGACCGGATCCTCCGGGAAGCCAACGAGCAGGCACATGCAATCCTCCGTGATGCAAAAGAATATGCGGATCAGACGATCAAAGACTTTAACAAATTCGGAAAAGCCAATATTTCCATCAAAGAAATGGAAAATAAACGACAGGATCTCCGTAAGAAGATGAACAAAGTCGAAAGCAATATGTCCAGGAAAGAAAAGAAGGTCACAGGTAATCTGAAGCCTTCCGATCTGCATCTGGGCGATGGTGTGAAAGTACTGAGTCTGAATCTCAAAGGAACGGTAAGCACCCTCCCGGATGCCAAAGGTTATCTTCTGGTACAGATGGGTATTATGCGATCCAAGATCCATATCTCCGATCTGGTACTGTTACAGGAAGAAACCGTGATCTCCGCACCGAATATGCAGCGCACCAGCGCCGGGAAGATCAAGATGTCAAAATCTTCATCCGTCGGCATCGAGATCAATCTGCTCGGCCGTACCGTCGATGAAGCCATCGCGGAACTGGATAAGTATCTGGATGATGCATATCTGGCACATATTCCAAGTGTCCGTGTCGTTCACGGAAAAGGTACCGGAGCCCTGCGGAAGGGCATCCATAACTATCTGCGCCGGGTAAAATATGTCTCTTCCTTCCATCTTGCAGAATTTGGCGAAGGAGATGCCGGTGTTACGATCGTAAATTTCAAGAAATAAAATAACTATTCAGTAGGTAATATCCCGCTACAACAAGGAGTTTTTTATGGTATCCAAACAGAAAATAATGATTGTAGACGATGACAACAACATCGCCGAACTGATATCTCTTTATCTTACCAAAGAATGTTTTGAGTGTAAGATTGTCAACGACGGGGAAGAAGCTTTGAGTGCATTTCCTTCCTTTCAGCCGAACCTTATCCTCCTGGATCTGATGCTTCCCGGTATGGACGGCTATCAGGTCTGCAGAGAGATCCGCCACAAATCCAATGTACCGATCATCATGCTCTCTGCAAAAGGAGAAGTTTTTGATAAGGTGCTCGGCCTGGAACTGGGTGCTGACGATTATATGATCAAACCTTTCGATTCCAAAGAACTGGTAGCCAGGGTCAAAGCGGTTCTCCGCCGTTTCCAGCCTGCCCCTTCCGCTCCGTCGGCACCTGCCGGAAAATACGTGGAATATCCGGATCTGATCATCAATCTGACCAACTATTCCGTTATCTATCAGGGGATGACTATCGACATGCCGCCAAAGGAACTGGAACTTCTGTATTTTCTCGCTTCCTCACCTAATCAGGTATTTACCAGAGAACAGCTTCTGGATCATATCTGGGGATATGAATACATCGGCGATACCCGTACCGTAGACGTACATATCAAGAGACTGCGTGAAAAGATCAAAGATCATCCGTCCTGGTCGATCAGTACTGTATGGGGCATCGGTTACAAATTTGAGGTTAAATCCTGATGAAACAAACACTGTATTCCAAATTTATCACAGCCTATATTTTTCTCGGTATTCTCGGAACGGTGTTAATCTCTACGCTGGGATCTTCCCTGATCCAGAAACATATTCTGGAAGACACCGGAGCCGCCCTGTACAAAGAAGCGATTTCTCTCGCCTCCTATCAGGCAAATACGGATTATTCAGACAATGCAGATGTGGAAGCTGCCTATAATCAGCTAAAGACCCTCTCTGCTTTTCAGGATTCCCGGATCCTGATTCTGAACCCGTCCGGACAGCCATTGATTGATACCGGCAAACCATACACTGCAATGGCACAAAGCTCGCTTAAAGACTTTGATCCTGCGATCATGGGATCAGACAATTATATTACAGGTACTTTTCATGGATATTTTAAGGAAAATATGGTCAGCACACTGGTTCCTATCACGAAAAACCTGACCACCAAAGGGTATGTATCGATTCATCTTCCGATGACCGTGATCATTGATCAGAAAGAATCCGTTCTCGGTTCGGTCCATATCGTGTTTGCGATCCTGCTGCTTTGTTCTCTCATGATTCTTGGTCTGTTTTCTCATTCCGTATACCGGCCGCTGAAGAAAATCACCGCAGGAGCCAACGAATATGCAGCAGGAAATCTGGATTATAACATTCCTGTCACAACCAATGATGAAATGGGCTACCTGGCCGATACCCTGAACTATATGTCCGGAGAACTGAGCAAATCGGGAGAATATCAGCACAAATTCGTAGCCAATGTCTCCCATGATTTTCGCTCCCCCCTTACTTCAATCAAGGGTTTTGTGGAAGCGATCATGGACGGAACGATTCCACCTGAGATGCAGGATCGTTATCTGAAAATCGTGGTTGATGAGACCGAACGTCTGGAAAAGCTGACCCAGAGTCTTCTGACCCTGGATAAACTGGACTCCAAAGGGCGTCCTTTGCATATGAACGACTTTGATATCAACCGTACGATCAAAAATACAGTAGCCACTTTTGAGGGGATCTGCCGTAAAAAGATGATTACCATTGAACTGCATCTGGAATCAGAAACTCTGATGGTACACGCCGATATGGAACAGATCCAGCAGGTACTGTACAATCTGATCGATAACGCCATCAAATTCAGTTCAGACAGCTCCATCATCAAGGCAGAAACTTCCGAACGTCATGGTACAGTTTTCGTATCCATAAAAGACTCCGGTGTGGGTATACCCAGAGAAAAACAGAATAAAATCTGGGATCGTTTTTATAAGATTGATTCTTCCCGTGGCAAAGACCGCAAAGGTACCGGGCTCGGACTATCTATTGTCCGCGAGATCGTTGCCGCACACAATCAGAATATCAATGTTATCAGTACTGAAGGGGTCGGTACCGAATTCATCTTTACATTAGAAAAAAGCAGGGGAACGAGCTGATTCCCCTGCTTTTTTTATCCTGTCTTTCTTTATTTCCACTCATATCTGGTCAGATGACCACCCAGCTGCATATGATCAAAATTGTGCTGTCTCAGCGCTTCGTAGAGTACGATCGCTACGGAATTGCTCAGATTCAGCGAACGGATATCGTTCATCATCGGGATACGGATCGCAGTCTCCTGGTTTTCCAGTAAAATCTCCTCCGGAATCCCGCCGCTTTCTTTTCCAAACATAATGTAGGCATCTTCCTCATACTGCACTTCCGTATAGGTCTGCGGTGCTTTTGTCGATGCCATATAGATCTTGGCACCGGGATTCTTCTCCAGAAAATCCTGATAATCGATATACCGGGTGACATCCAGGTCATCCCAGTAATCCATCCCTGCACGTTTGATTGATTTTTCATTTAACCGGAAGCCCAGCGGCTCGATCAGATGCAGTCTCGTACCTGTCGCCACACAGGTACGTCCGATATTTCCTGTATTGGACGGGATCTCCGGCTCATAAAGAACAATATTTAACTTTGCCATATTCTCTTACCCCATTACTTTGTATAACTCATCCGGCTGCGGTTTGTCCAGATATCGGACATCCTCACCATTTCGAAGGATCCGGTCGTTCCCGCTGTTGGTACGACCTACCACAACAGCATGGATGCCTGCCTGTTCCAGTTTTCTCACCAGTTCGTGACCATCATCTGCCGCGATCATCATGGAACCGCTGGACATGATCTGGTAGGGGTTGACCCCAAAATAGTTACAGATCTCCACGGTCTCCTGGCGGATCGGGATCTTCTTCAGATCCACTTCCAGACCGACACCGGCTCCGCTCGCCATCTCCCAGAACGCACCGAAGACACCGCCCTCGGTGATATCATGCATAGAGGATACACCATGTTCCACGGCGATCCGTGACTCCGGTACCACGGACAGATACTGGTCAAAATCTTTTGCTGTATCAATCAGAACAGCCGGAAATCTTTTTTTGAGTTCATCTTCTTTTTCTTTTGCGAGAATCGTTGTTGCTTCCAGACCGATCCATTTGGTCACGATGATATCCTGATCCGGACGGATCTGGGATACCGTGCACAGATTCTCTTTTTTCATCTTGCCAACACCGGTTACGGAGATCAACGGCTGCTTTACCACGTTGGTGATCTCCGTATGCCCGCCCAGGATCTCCATATGCAGTTTTTCACAGGTTTCTTCCGCATCCTGCATCATTTTCCGGATCTCCGGCTCTTCAACGGTATCCGGGAGCATTACAGTCAGCATCACTCCCACCGGATCTGCACCGGCTGCCGCAAGATCATTTGCCGTGATATGGATGCTGTGATGTCCCAGATCCTTTGCGGTTCCCGTAATCGGATCCGTGGACATCACCAGAACTTCATCTTCACCTACCTCAAGAGCGGCGCAGTCCTGCCCTACCGCCGGACCGACCAGTACTTCCTCTCTTCTGTGTTTTACCTGTTTTAATACCGAACGGATCAATACCGGTTCCGGCAGTTTTCCTATCTTCATGATTTTCTCCTCCGCATCTGTCAGCCGCCATACTGGTTCAGTACCACATAGACCTGATTCAGATCGTTGTTTGCAATTGCTGTATACATGGCGCTGGACGCTTCCGCATTGCTGGTTTTTACACCGACTTTGTATTTATTTGGCGTCATCTGATAATAACTGTTATTTACTTCTTCTTTGCTGACCTGTTCCCCATTCTCCGTGACAATTTTCCACAGTTTTGCCTTGTATCCGGTATGGGCACTCTGGATCTGTTCCATACTTCCAAAGGCTTTCTCCGGATCTGCAGTCAGTTCGGTCGTCGGATCAATAGTCTCCAGCGTTTCACTTTCATAGGTCACTTTTCGGTCTGCAGAACGATATTCCTCTCCATACAGATTAAAATAAATTTTTCCTCCGTAGGTATATCCTTCAATATAAATCGGTGCTTCCGTATTATTCACAAACCGGAAATCCTTTGCACCTTCTGCAATTGCCGCATCCATGGACGGTTCTACATATTTGACGATCATGGAATGATTATGTCGCTCTGTCACTTCCAGTTCTGCCTGTAATACTGCCTGATATAAGGTTGTAGATACCTGACAGATACCTCCTCCAAAAGATTCCACTACCGTACCATTCGCATATGATGCGGCCGGTGCATATCCATTTTCTTCGGTAAACGGTACCATATTGTCACAGACGGAAATCTCCTCTCCAGGATAGAGAACTTTCCCGTTCAGTTTGGAAGTACCGTTTTTTACATTCGTCGCTCTGGCTGCGCTGCTGGCGGAATAATCGGTGACTCCCTGTCCCAGTACATCCTTTACTTTCGCCAGTTCTTCCTGGGATCCTTTCGGCTCTGTGATCTCCACATCCAGATCCACACTTCCCGGACCATCTTTCCACACATGTTCCAGATAATCCTTCACTTTATCCACAGAACCATCCTCATTCAAGGTAACTCCACGCGCACCGTTGGTGATCTTGAACTCACCATTTTCTCTGGTCAACTCATAATTCACCACTTCACGGTTCAACGCTACACAATAGGTCTCCAGTGCCTTCCTCACACTCTCCTCATCTACCTGATAAGAAAGATCCAGCTGCAGATTTTCCTGTTCCAGTGCTTTTTTCACCTTATATCGTTTGATGACATTGCCGACCTGTCCCACATCCATCGCCTGCCGGATCGTGCCGTCATTATCCCCGGTAACACCCAGTTCTTTTGCTGTCACACCGGTGGACATATCATCCATATGAAGAACGATCTGATAACCTGTAATCTCATCCACTCGGGTCTGCAGCGCTTCCTGTGCCTCTTCTTGCGTCATACCGGACAGATCCACACTTTCCGCGTAAATATGATCCAGAATCTTCCGCTGTCCCTCAGGCGCATTGTCCGAGGTACCGGTATCGAGTGTGACTTCATCCGTCTCTGCCTGCAGTGTCGGCACATCTTCGCTGTCTTCTTCCTGACTGTTTTCTCCGTCATCTGCAGCAGCTGTTCCGGTAGCCTCTGTGTCTTCCTCACTTCCGTCAGCCGTATCTTCACTGCTTTCACTCTCCTGCCTCGCCTCTGACTTCTGTGTGAGCTCTGTATTCTGTGCGCACCATCCGCTGACAGGCTGCTGTAACAGCATGACTCCCGCCAGCAGGGCCGCCATTATTTTCTTCTTCATCTGTATGTCAATCCCTTATAACATTACTTCCAAAACCATCGGAACCACCATCGCAAGTACCAGTATAACTGCGATAATTCCCGCTACAATCTGCCTTCTGTTTTTCTTCCACATATTCATTTTTCATTCACCTCTTTATGCGCCCGTACCGGGCAATAATCGTATCGATTTTCCTGGATGCCTCATTTTTCGTTAAGCTGTCAACAGACACATCCAGTTCTATTTTATGATATTTCACCAGATCATTCAAGTATGCTTTTTGTGCCGGTGTGATCGGACCGCGTCGTTTTACCTTATACTGTAACTGTTTCGGCTGAAAGATCCGCTCCTGCCCTTCTTCTGCGATCCGTATCAGATGTTGATACAGTTCATGGGTTGCCAGTGCGTCGTGATACGCCCGGTGCGCATGTGCCCGGTCGATCTGAAAATACCCGCACAGATTCGTCAGGCTCCTGCTCTCCAGATCCGGAAGCAGCGTTCTTGCGATCTTCAGAGTATCAATTCCATTTTTTTCAAAAGGAATCTTCTGATCCGCCGCCTGATGCTTCAGAAAGCTGTAATCAAAGATCAGGTTGTGCCCCATCAGATCCAGTTCCCCGCAGAAATCCAGAAAGGCACGCACTGCTTCTGCCGGTGTCGGCTGTCCAGCTACCATCTCCTGTGTAATTCCCGTTAATTCCCGGATCTTCTCCGGAATCTTCATCTGCGGATCTGCAAACATACAAAAGGTATCTGCCATCTCTCCGTCCAGAACCTTGACCGCTCCGATCTCCAGGATCCGGTCCTGAGACGGATACAGCCCCGTGGTCTCCAGATCCACAACCACATAGCTGGACGGACATGCTGTTTTTTCCATCGTATTTTCTTTTCCTTTCTCTCTTACCCTTCGTCTTCTCCTACTAACTGCTCCCTGTACCGGAAAACATACTTCTGCTCATCTGTCATCCGTTTTTCCCCGGCAGGCAACAGGCAATTATTTTTGCATTATGTCAACCAATGATAATTTTACCATTTTCGCATCGTACGTCAGTACATCCCTGCTCCGATAATCAAACAGGATCCAGCACGGCTCCCTCACTCCGGTATCCGGATCGTAGTCCATCCGCTCCAGATGGGTCATACGCGCCAGCTGTTTCTCATCATATCCTTCATACTCCGGCAGATACTCATGTGTCTCTTCTTCTTTCAGATAAAACTCCCGGATGTCTCTCTTATACGCTTTCAGATCCTTCGCCCATGCCGGTCTGGTTTTCATATTTTCTCTCGCATACAGATCACAGATCATCAGCTGCCGGTAATAATCCATCTGCTCCTCATCTACATATTCCTGCAGGAATTCCTGTAAAATCTCGTATCGACGGATCCTGGTATGTGAAATATCCATATACCCCTTCTTATCATAAAATGCTCCCAGAGCCTCATACAGTGCAAATGGATTGTCAAATAATTTTTCTATCGCACGCAGGGTTTTTCCGAACTGATTACTATTATAATAGACTTCCACCATCTCTTCCACCAGTTTCAGTCGCAGAACGTCATCATATGGCAGCCACCTGGTATACAGCACCTCGTAAGGCTCCCGGCTCTGACATACACAACCGTACTCCGGCGCCGCCTGATACATAAAGGATCCCTTTAACACTTTCAGAAATCCCAGCTGCAGCTGCTGCGGCCGCAGCTGATAGACATCACAGAATGATTTTCCAAACGAATCATAGTCTTCATATGGAAGACCCGCGATCAGATCCAGGTGCTGGTGTACGTTATGTCCTTCCTGCACCCGTGTCACCACCTCGGATACCTGAGCAAAATCCATTTTCCGGTGGATCTCCCGGATCGTATCCGGATTCGTCGACTGCACACCGATCTCCAGCTGGATCATTCCCGGACGCATCGTGCGAATCAGTGCGATCTCTTCCTCATTTAACAGATCCGCTGCCACCTCAAAATGAAAATTCGTGATCCCGTTGTCGTGAGCGATCAGGTACTTCCAGATCGCCATCGCATGATCGTGTTTACAGTTAAAAGTCCGATCCACGAATTTTACCTGTGGCACGTTATGATCCAGGAAAAACTGTAATTCCTCTTTGACCAGTTCCAGATCCCGGAACCGCAGTTTCTTGTCGATCGAGGAGAGACAGTAGCTGCAGGAGAACGGACAGCCCCTGCTCGACTCATAATAAATAATACGGTTTTCGAATTTTTCCAGATCTTTGTAGACAAACGGAATTGTACTCAGATCCGTGATTCCTCTCCATGGATTCTCCTGGATCTGATCCCCGTCCCTGTAGGTAATTCCCTCAATCTTCGCCAGTTCTGAGATGCCTTCCAGATAAAAGCCCGCCAGCTCCAGGAAAGTCACTTCCCCTTCCCCTTTCATCACACCTGTCACTTCCGGATGCTCCTCCAGCACCTTCCGCGCATCATAGGACACTTCCGGTCCTCCCAGCCAGATGGCTGTGTCAGGAAGCACCTTATGCACTTCCCGGATCAGATTCCTCACATAGGAAATATTCCAGATATAGCAGGAAATGCACAGGACCTCCGGATGATCGCGATAAATCCCCTTTAAAATATCATCCGGATTCTGATTGATCGTATACTCCGCCAGGCCAATCTGGTTCTGATATTTTTTCGCATACGCCTTTAAGCTGTATACCGCCAGATTGGAATGGATATATTTTGCATTGATTGCTGCCAGCAATATATGTTTTCTTTCTGCCATTGCATTATAACCTCCGAATGGCTCTTATTATACTGTATCTTTCCGGTTATCTCAATAGTCACTCGCCGTTCCCTGTTTACAAATATATGAATTTTCTGTTCTTGTAATTTTTTACAAAATTTGGATTTTATATCTTGCACTTTCAAAAAAAGTATGCTAATATATACCTCGAGCTTGCCCAGATAGCTCAGTTGGTAGAGCAGAGGACTGAAAATCCTCGTGTCACTGGTTCGATTCCGGTTCTGGGCATATGGGGTATTAGCTCAGTTGGTAGAGCACTTGACTTTTAATCAAGTTGTCCGGGGTTCGAATCCCCGATGCCTCATTTTCAACCGTTTTCATATTATATGAAAACGGTTTTTTTGTATTTAATAGCAATAATTGGTTCAGCGGATCAATTTTGATTTACGCGACAGTCGCCAAGGTCTCATGGTTTGGCGACTGTCGCAATAACGAGTAACATTCGCGAAGTGCATTTAAAAAAGATGTCAGTGTTAATTAAAGGTTTGCTCGATAACACGCATTCCGAAAGTTTCTTTTGTGGATCTATTCAAATCTATAATCTGAAAGGGTGTATAGATTTGTAGATCCTATACATTTATTATGCAGGAACATACGAAAAAAGCCCTCCCGATCGACAGATATGACGGGAGGGACTTCTTTTCTGCATGAAAGGAAGAAATATCTACATAATCGAGTCCCAGTCGTTGCAGGCTCTGATCCAGGCTGGCAATCAGGTACTTGCGGCTGTCCCAGTTACCGTAAGGTCCCTTCCACATATCGTAACCGGCCTTGGTGCTGATCAACAGTTCATCCCGGTAAGCGAAGAAGTGTTCTTTTAAGATCAGACCGAAGTGTTTTTCGGCACTTCCCGGTTCAGGTCCGTAATTGTTGGCAAGATCAAAATGAGTGATGCCATGATCAAAAGCGGTAAAGCAGAGCTTTTTCATATTGTCGTAAGAAGAGAAATCTCCAAAATTATGCCACAGTCCAAGAGAGACGGTGGGAAGAATATAAGTAAAAAATAATCGTTAAAAATACTTTGAAAATCAAAAAAGAATTCATTGACAAAACATTGTTTGTGTATTATACTTTGAAAGTCAAAACATTGAAAACTAAAATTATTGATAATAAGAAACGTGTGTAAAGGAGAATAACGATGTTAGAAGAAATGAAAGAGATGATCGCAGAACAGTTAAACTGTGAGGAGAGCAGTATTACAGAAACAACTTCATTTAAGGATGACCTGGGTGCAGATTCTCTGGATCTGTTTGAACTGGTGATGGCACTGGAAGAAAAATATGAAGTTGAGATCCCGTCTGAAGAACTGGCTGAACTGACAACAGTTGGAGCAGTTATGGAATATCTGAAGAATAAAGGTGTGGAGGCATAATCCACACCTTTTCTGAAAGCAGGGAAGGAGACAGAAGCAGATGAAGACGAAAGTAACAGAACTTTTACAGATTGAGTATCCGATTATTCAGGGGGGGATGGCTTGGGTGGCAGAACATCATCTGGCGGCGGCAGTATCTGAGGCAGGCGGATTTGGTCTGATCGGTGCGGCAAGTGCACCTCCGGAAATTGTGAGGGAAGAGATCAGAAAGGCAAAAGAACTGACTGATAAACCATTTGGTGTAAATATTATGCTTCTGAACCCGAATGCTGATGAAGTGGCAAAAATCGTAGTAGAAGAAGGAATTCAGGCGGTCACCACAGGTGCCGGAAATCCGGAGAAATATATGCCGATGTGGAAGGAAGCTGGTGTTAAGGTGATTCCGGTTGTTGCATCAGTAGCTATGGCAAAGAGAATGGAACGATATGGTGCGGATGCGGTAGTAGCAGAGGGCATGGAAGCCGGAGGTCACATTGGAAATCAGACAACGATGGCGTTAATTCCACAGATTGTGGATGCGGTAAATATTCCGGTAATTGCTGCAGGTGGAATTGGAGACGGACGCGGTGTTGCTGCTTCTTTTATGCTCGGAGCAGAGGGAGTGCAGATGGGAACCCGTTTTGTAGTGGCAGACGAATCGATTGTTCATGATAACTATAAAGACAGAATCGTGAAAGCAAAAGATATTGATTCTGTAGTAACCGGTCAGAGTACAGGACATCCGGTTCGGTGTCTGAGAAATCAGATGACGAAGGAATATATCAAAAAGGAACAGGAAGGTGTACCGTTTGAGGAACTGGAACGGATGACACTTGGTTCTCTTCGGAAAGCAGTTATGGATGGGGACATTTTAAACGGTACAGTGATGGCAGGGCAGATTGCAGGTCTGGTGAGTAAGAGACAGAGCTGTAAGGAGATTCTGCAGGAAATTATGACTGAAGCTGAGAAATTGTTGCATTGCTAAAATGAAAAACAGGAAAGTATCGTTATCGTGGCATTCATCAAAGTTCCGTGCGAACACGGCCTTTGACTCGTTGCTTGAGTAAATTACTTTCGGTGATGGCATTTTGCTTTGTATATCTTGGAACCCTGGTATCATAAAATAAGAAAAATAAAAAGTGGCGATAGAAATAACAGGTATGGGAATCTGATTTTGTCGCCACAAAAATTTAAATAAATACTTTGAAAATCAAATTATAGAAGGAGACATTCATGGGTAAACTGGCATTTGTTTTTCCGGGACAGGGCGCGCAGTATGTGGGAATGGGTAAGGAGTTTTACGAACAGATTTCTGTATCCAGGAAGGTGTATACAATTGCGTCAGAAGTGACCGGATTGAACCTTCCGGGACTTTGTTTTGAAAAAAATGAGCAGATTGATATTACAGAATATACGCAGATTGCCATGTTAACGACGGAAGCGGCAATTCTGGCAGCTTTACAGGAAAAGGGTGTGAAGGCAGATGTAGCTGCCGGGTTAAGCCTTGGAGAGTATGGAGCGATTCTGACTGCAGGAGCCATGTCTTTGGAGGATGTGTTCCGTGTAGTAAGGCAGAGAGGCATCCTGATGCAGGAAGCAGTGCCTACAGGTGGTGCTATGTGTGCAGTTCTTGGAATGGACGGAGAAAAGATTGCGAAAATCTGCGACGAGACGGAAGGCATCGTTTCGGTAGCCAATTATAACTGTCCGGGACAGATTGTGATTACCGGAGAGGAAGGCGCAGTGGCAGTGGCGGCTGAGAAGCTGAAAGAGGCAGGGGCGCGAAGATGTATCCCGTTAAATGTCAGCGGGCCGTTTCACTCAGCAATGTTAAAAGAAGCCGGGGAGAAACTTGGAAAAGTGTTGGAGCAGGTGGAACTGAGAGCATTTTCCACACCGTATGTCACAAATGTGACAGCAGAATATGTGACAGAGCCTTCTGAGATCAAGGAACTGCTTGGCAGACAGGTGTATTCTTCTGTGAAGTGGCAGCAGAGTGTGGAACGGATGATTGAGGATGGTGTGGATACGTTTATCGAGATCGGACCGGGAAGAACACTGACGGGATTTTTGAAGAAAATCAATAAAAATGTAACTGGATTACATATTGAAAAAGTAGAAGATCTGGACGCGGTTGTAAAGATGTTGGGTGAAAAACAGTAAGTAACTGTTCAGTACCCTCACAGTTACCTGCTGAACAGGTATAAATAATCAAAGTTTACAGGAAATATGAAAAATGAACTTTCGGTGAAAGGAGCAGCGATGGAGAAAAAAGTAGCACTGGTGACAGGAGCAAGTCGGGGGATAGGAAGACAGATCAGTCTCACTCTGGCAAAAGAAGGAATGTTTGTAGTTGTCAATTACTGCGGATCGGAAGCGAGGGCAAAGAATGTGCTGGAAGAAATCCGGAAAAATGGTGGCGACGGCGTTCTTTATCAGTGTGATGTGGCGGATTATCAGCAGACAGAAGCAATGGCAAAGGAGCTGATAAAAAGTTACGGGCATGTAGATGTACTGGTAAATAATGCGGGAATTACCAGAGATAATCTGATCCTGCGAATGAGTGAAGAAGAGTTTGATGCGGTCGTGGAAACCAACCTGAAGGGATGTTTTCATACGATCCGCCATCTGTCGCGGTATTTCCTGAAACAGAAAAGTGGAAAAATCATCAACATTGCATCGGTGTCCGGTGTGTTGGGAAATGCAGGACAGGCAAATTATGCAGCATCGAAGGCAGGAATTATCGGACTTACAAAGACGGTGGCGAGGGAACTGGCAAGCAGAGGCATCACGGTCAATGCGGTAGCCCCGGGATTTGTTCATACGGAGATGACAGAAGTACTTTCAAGTCAGGTGAAAGAGGCAGCAGTAGCACAGATTCCACTGGGAAGATTCGGAGAGACACAGGATATTGCCAATACGGTGGCATTTCTTGCGTCTGAAAAAGCAGATTATATTACCGGACAGGTTATCTGTGTAGATGGCGGTATGGCGATGTAAAGAAAGGAGAGACTATGAGACGAGTTGTGGTGACCGGAATGGGTGCTGTGACACCGATTGGGATCGGTGTGGATACGTTCTGGGAAAATGTTAAGAAAAAGACACTGGGATTTGGTGAGATTACCCGGTTTGATACGACGGATTATAAAGTACATATTGCTGCGGAAGTGAAAGACTTTGCAGGGAAAGACTATATGGACTTTAAGGCAGCAAAGAGAATGGAGTTGTTCTGCCAGTATGCAGTGGCTGCAGCAAAAGAGGCGTTTGAACAGGCGGGACTGGATATGGAAAAAGAAGATCCGTTTCGCGTGGGATGTTCCATCGGATCGGGAATCGGAAGTCTGCAGGCAGCAGAGACGGCATGTCATAAAATTGCGGAGAAAGGACCTTCCAGAGTAAATCCACTTCTGGTTCCACTGATGATCTCCAACATGGCAGCAGGAAATGTTTCGATTCAACTGGGACTGAAAGGAAAAAGTCTGAATGTGGTAACCGCGTGTGCAACGGGAACACATTCCATCGGAGAGGCATATCGCAGTATCCAATGTGGAGATGCGGATGTGATGCTGGCGGGCGGTACGGAAGCAAGTATCTGCCCGGTCGGTGTGGCAGGTTTTACTGCATTGACAGCACTTTCTACGGTAGACGACCCGGAGAAGTGTTCACTTCCATTTGACAAAAACAGAAGTGGATTTGTCATGGGAGAGGGATCCGGAGTGGTTGTTCTGGAAGAATTGGAGCATGCGAAACAGCGTGGCGCGAAGATTCTTGCGGAGGTTGTCGGATATGGTGCAACCAGTGATGCATATCATATTACTTCGCCGGCAGAGGATGGTTCCGGGGCTGCGAAAGCGATGGAACTGGCACTGGAAGAAGCGGGAGTGAAAAAAGAGGAACTGATGTATATCAATGCACATGGAACTGCGACACATCACAATGATCTGTTCGAGACGAGAGCAATCAAAAAACTGTTCGGAGAGCATGCGTACGAGATGAAGGTGAATTCTACCAAGTCTATGGTAGGTCATTTGCTGGGCGCTGCAGGGGCTGTGGAATTTATTACCTGCGTGAAAGAGATTCAGGACAGATTTATTCATGCAACGGCGGGATATACGACACCGGACGAGGAAATGGACTTGAATTATGTGGCAGGTGACGGTGTGGAAGAAGATCTGGAATATGCACTTTCGAATTCGCTGGGATTCGGTGGACATAACGCGAGCATTCTTGTGAAAAAGTGGGGAGAGTAAAAAATGGAATTTGAAAATCTTCTGACATTGATAAAAACGGTTTCCGAGTCAGAATTGACTTCCTTTACCATGAAAGACGGTGATCTGAAGATCTCCATGGGAAAAGAAAAACAGGTGGTCGTGGAGCAGACCGGGATGCAGGTGATGCCTGCAGTGGCAGGAAACGCAGATACAGTATCGGCCGGTTCTGGCAGTTTTAATGGGAAACAGGAGCAGCAGGAGGAATGCCAGCCGGAAGGAAAGACAGTAAAGGCTCCTCTGGTGGGAACCTTTTATGCGGCTTCGGCACCGGATGCGGAAGCATTTGTCAGCGTGGGTGATACAGTGAAAAAGGGACAGACTCTGGGAATCATCGAGGCGATGAAGCTGATGAATGAGATTGAGAGTGAGTACGACGGAGTGGTAAAAGAGATTCTGATTGAGAACGGACAGATGGCAGAGTATGGACAGCCTTTATTTGTTATCGGGTAATGACTGAAAATACCTGAAAACCATATGTTTGTGTGCAGGAGGTAACAGAGTTTATGTCAGTGTTAACAACAAAAGAAATCATGGATATTATCCCACACCGGCATCCGTTTCTTCTGGTGGATACCATAGAAGAACTGGTACCGGGGGTACGGGCAGCAGGAAAAAAATGTGTGACATATGATGAGTATTATTTCCGTGGACACTTTCCACAGGAGCCTGTGATGCCGGGAGTGCTGATCATTGAGGCACTGGCGCAGGTGGGTGCGGTATGTATCTTAAGCTGTGAGAAGTTCAAAGGAAAGACTGCTTATTTTGGTGGGATTAACAACTGTCGATTTAAGAAAAAGGTGGTTCCGGGGGATGTTTTGATGCTGGAGACGGAACTGATCAAACAGAAGGGACCGGTTGCGATTGCAAGAGCAACAGCTACGGTAGATGGAAAAGTGGCAGCAACGGCAGAACTTACGGTAGCCATTGGATAGGAGAACAAACATGTTTCGGAAAATATTGATTGCAAACAGAGGAGAGATCGCAGTGCGGATCATCCGTGCCTGCAGAGAGATGGGAATCGCTACGGTAGCAGTTTATTCGGAGGCAGACCGGGAAGCACTGCATACCCAGCTGGCAGATGAGGCTGTTTGTATCGGACCGGCAGCGGCGACAGACAGTTATCTGAATATGGAGCAGATTCTGAGTGCATGTATCGCAACAAAAGCGGATGCGATACATCCTGGATTTGGTTTTTTATCAGAGAACAGCCGGTTTGTGGAAATGTGTGAAAAATGTAATATTACGTTCATAGGACCGACTGCGGAGATGATGGACAAGATGGGAAATAAATCGCAGGCAAGGTTGACAATGATAGAAGCCGGTGTTCCAGTGGTTCCGGGAACAAAAGAACCGGTCTATGACGCAAAACGGGGAGCAGCTATGGCAGAAGACATAGGATACCCGGTGATGATCAAGGCATCTTCCGGAGGCGGTGGAAAAGGGATGCGGATTGCCTTCGGACCGGACGATTTTGAGGAGAACTTTCAGGTAGCCCAGTTAGAGTCAGTACGTGGATTCGGAGATAACACCATGTATATCGAAAAATATGTGCAGGAACCGAGACATATAGAGTTTCAGATCATGGCAGATAAGTTTGGAAATGTTGTGCAGTTCGGAGAACGGGACTGTTCGATCCAGAGAAATCATCAGAAGATGATCGAAGAATCTCCCAGTGTGGCACTGACACCGGAACTTCGCAGACGGATGGGTGATGCGGCAGTGCGTGCAGCAAAGGCTGTACATTACGAAAGTGCCGGTACCATTGAATTTTTACTGGATAAGGAAAAAAATTTTTATTTTATGGAAATGAATACACGGATCCAGGTGGAACATCCGGTGACAGAAATGGTTTCCGGCGTGGATCTGATGAAAGAGATGATCCGGGTGGCAGCAGGGGAACCGCTCTCAGTAAAACAGGAAGATATTCACCTGCAGGGACATGCGATGGAATGCAGGATCAATGCAGAGGATCCTGCTCATCATTTTCGGCCGTGTCCGGGAGTCATCGAAGCAATCCATCTGCCCGGTGGAAATGGTGTACGGATCGATACGGCAGCCTATAACGGGTATGAGATTCCGCCATTTTATGATTCTATGATAGCGAAAGTAATTGTGCATGGAAGAACCAGACAGGAGGCCATCGATAAGATGCGCAGTACGCTGGGAGAACTGATCATAGATGGTGTGACAACCAACGTGGATTTTCAGTATGAGATATTAGATAATGAGGATTTTCAGGCGGGAGAGATCACAACGGATTTTATCCCGATGCATTTTAATCTGTAGGACAGAAAACCTGTCCGGGCAGACAGGAGGTTTTAACTATGGCGAAATTAAAACATATGTTTAAAAAGACGGCAGTTCTGTTCCGGGACAGAGAAGACAGGAATCAGGAAAAAAAAGAGCCATCGGCACCGGAAGGATTGTGGCTTAAGTGTCCGAAATGCGGAGAAGTAGTATACCGGGATGATGTAAAAGCACATGGATATGTATGCCCGAAGTGCGAGGGATATTTCCGGATCGGAACCAGAACCAGGATCCGCATGGTTGCAGACACGGGAACATTTCAGGAGTGGTTTACCGATCTGGAAACGGAAAATCCGCTGGAATATCCGGGATATGAAGAAAAGATTGCAGATCTGCAGGAGAAGACAAAACTTCATGAAGCAGTTACTGTGGGAAAATGCATGGTGAATGGTCTGGAGACAGTACTTGGTGTCTGCGATGCCCGTTTCCTGATGGGAAGCATGGGGTATGTCGTAGGTGAAAAAATTACGAGAGCTTTTGAACGGGCGACGGAAGAAAAACTGCCGGTGGTACTGTTTACCAGTTCCGGTGGTGCCAGGATGCAGGAGGGAATCGTATCTCTGATGCAGATGGCAAAAACTTCTGCGGCGATCCGGAAACACAGTGAAGCAGGTCTTTTTTATCTTCCTGTACTGACCGATCCGACCACCGGCGGGGTGACGGCAAGTTTTGCGATGCTTGGAGATGTGATCCTGGCAGAACCGGGGGCACTGATCGGATTTGCAGGACCGAGAGTGATCGCGCAGACCATCGGACAGAAACTGCCGGAGGGATTTCAGAGGGCAGAATTCCTGGTGGAAAAGGGAATCATCGATGGTGTGGTTGAACGGCAGGAATTAAAAGAGACTGTGTGGAAACTTTTGAATATTCATCAGGATGCGCTGCAATATATCCACTATGGAGATACGCAAAATGTGGAAAACCTGCCGGAAATCAGGAACAGTCGTGGAAAAGCAGCGGGATGCGATAAAAAAGAACTGACTGCGTGGGAACGGGTGGAAATCTCAAGGAGTAAGGAACGTCCTACAACACTTTCCTATGTGCAGCAGGTCTTTGATGATTTTCTGGAACTTCACGGTGACCGGGCGTTTCGGGATGACGGAGCGGTGATCGGCGGAATTGCCATGTTTGGCGGACAGCCGGTGACGGTGATCGGGCAGCAGAAGGGAAAGAATGTAAAGGAAAACATTTACCGAAACTTCGGTATGGCGTCTCCGGAAGGCTATCGGAAAGCGCTTCGTCTGATGAAGCAGGCAGAAAAATTCGGTCGGCCGGTAGTTACCTTTGTGGATACACCGGGAGCGGCCTGCGGCATCGAGGCAGAAGAACGGGGACAGGGAGAAGCCATCGCCAGAAATCTGTTGGAGATGTCCGGAATCCAGACACCAATGGTCAGCATTCTGATCGGAGAAGGCGGCAGTGGTGGTGCGCTGGGACTGGCAGTGACGGATGAAGTCTGGATGATGGAAAATGCAACATATTCCATTCTGTCACCGGAGGGATTTGCCTCGATTCTGTGGAAAGATGGAAAACGGGCGAAAGAGGCTTCTGAGGTGATGAAGATCACGGCGAAAGATCTGAAAAAATTGCAGATTATTGAAAAAGTGATCCGGGAACCGGAACCGGCGAATGAGGAGAATCTTCCGGAGATTGCAGAAGAGATCAGAGAAGATCTGGATGGGTTTTTACGGAAAAGCTGTCAGAAGACGAGAGAACAGATTGTGGAAGAACGGTACGAAAGATTTCGTCGGATGTAGGAGAAAAGATGAAAACATTGAAAATAGGAGAACTTACAGCCAGGATTCCTGTGATCCAGGGAGGTATGGGTGTCGGAATCAGTCTTTCCGGGCTGGCGGGAAGTGTGGCAGCCTGCGGCGGTGTAGGAGTGATTTCCACGGCACAGATCGGGTATCGGGATCCGGAGTTTGAAAAAGATCCCATCAAAACCAATCTGCGGGTGATCGGAGAAGAGATCCAAAAAGCCAGAGAGATTGCCAAGGGCGGGATCCTGGGTGTGAATATCATGGTGGCAACGAAGCAGTATGCGGAGTATGTAAAAGCAGCCGTGAAAGCCGGGATTGATCTGATTATTTCCGGTGCAGGACTTCCCATGGAGCTGCCAAAACTGGTTGCGGGAAGCAAGACGAAGATTGCACCGATCGTATCCACGGTGAAGGCGGCGAGAGTGATCTGCCGCTTTTGGGATCATCATTACCAGCGGATGCCGGATCTTGTGGTGATCGAAGGACCGAAAGCCGGAGGACATCTTGGATTTTCCAGAAAGCAGCTGGAGGAATTTACCCCGGTAACCTATGATCAGGAGATCAGGGGAATTCTTGCTGAAGTGAAAAAATATGCGGACAAGTATGGAAAAGAGATTCCGGTGGTTGTGGCAGGAGGGATCTTTACCAGAGAAGATATGCTTCATGCAATGGAACTGGGAGCCGACGGCGTACAGATGGGAACCCGGTTTGTGACAACCTGGGAATGTGATGCCTCCGAGGCGTATAAACAGACCTATCTGCATGCAAAGAAAGAAGATATTGTGATCGTGGACAGCCCGGTAGGAATGCCGGGACGGGCGATACGAAACCGGTTTTTGGAGGAAAAAGAAAGCAGGCGAGAGTCAATTAAAAAATGCTATCAGTGTATCGCTACCTGTGATCCGGCGAATACACCATACTGTATCACCAGAGCGCTGGTGCATGCAGCAAAGGGTGAGACGGATGATGCACTGCTGTTTTGCGGGGAAAACGCATGGCGGTGTGAAAAGATGGAGCATGTGGCGGATATTATGGCGGAATTTGCGTGAGAGAGAAAAACGAATAAGAAATATAAGAACAGTAAGACGTGTGGAAAAGAAAAAAATATTTTCCACGCGTCTTTTTTGAAAAACAGAGATTTCATTGCCGGAAATCTGGAAACGGAATATAATAAAAACAGTGAAGATTTACATCTGTGAAATGAAAAAAGGAGCATAACTGCAAAAAATCAGGCAGTTATGAATATATGGGTGAAAAAAACAGGAGGATAAAATTATGCAACGTATTGGGTTAGATAAAAACTGAGATTTTTATGAGAGTGATGAGAGCATGAGCTTCGTATTTGCCACACCGTCGAGTCAGAAGGTGGATCTGCCGCATAATTTTATCGTGGGAAAACCGAGAAGTGCAGATGCACCGGGTGTACCGTGAGATTATGTGGGGAAATACGAAGAAGTCCGGTATTTACACCACGCATCCGAAACACTTCGGAGAGAACTTCCGGGGAACAGACTGGCATTGGTATGATGTCAATGACTGCTGGTGTTTTGCGGATGAATGGCTTGGAAAACCGGTGAAAGTGGATGTATACGGAGCAGGAGATGAGGCGGAATTCGTTCTGAACGGAAAGAGCCTGGGAAGAAAACCAATCGAGAAACTGATGGCTTCCATGGACATTCCTTATGAACCGGGAATTTTGGAAGGAGTTGTCTATAAAGACGGAGCTAAGATCAGCAGAAGTACACTGGTAACACCGAAAGAGGCAGCGGTACTGGAACTGGTTCCGTATATAGTACATATGGTGGTTACACGGATGGATACCAGGAATGAAAGGATTACAGAAGAAAAATCCTGATAACTATTTAGTAGGTTGTAACTGTGAAGGGAATGAACAACTACAAATCCTGGTAATCTGTGAGATAAAATTCAAGTAAAAAAGATATGAAAAAGGGCTGTTATCAGAAATTGGTAGCAGTCTTTTTGGTAGACAGATTGATAAATTCTATTATAATATATTTTATAGAACAGCAGTCTGGAGGAATAGCGTGGAGAGATTAATTTTAAGTGAGCAGGGTTACCGGGAACAGATGGAAAATGTTGTGAAACCGTATCTGGATATCCGCAAGTCCGTGCTGTGGCCGGAACGGGAAGAGGGGAAGAAAATCTACTGTGAGAGGTATCTGGCGGACAGTCCGAAGGGTGTGGTGATGATTTCCCATGGGTTTACGGAAACTGCGGAAAAATATAAAGAAGTGATTTATTATTTTGTGAAAAAACAGTATCATGTGTATCTGCCGGAGTACTGCGGGCATGGAAGAAGTTATCGGCTGATACCGGATAGTTCGCTGATTTATGTGGACGATTATCAGCGGTATGTGAACGATTTTCTGTATGTGGCAAAGATGGCAGCAAAAGAAAATCCTGGACTTCCGGTATTTTTATATGGACATTCCATGGGTGGAGGTCTTGCGGTAGCGGAGGCAGCGCAGGAGCCGAAGCTTTTCACGAAAGTGGTGCTTTCCTCTCCGATGATCCGTCCTGCAACCGGAAATATCCTGTGGCCGGTGGCAAAACAGATCGCTTTCGGTGCGTGCCAGCAGGGAAAAGGAGCGGAATATGTAGTCGGACAGCATCCGTATGAGGGACGGGAAAATTTTGAAACCAGTTCTTCTACCTGCAAAGTGCGGTTTGAATATTATCAGGATAAAAAAGAGAAAGAACCGTTGTTTCAGACAAACGGGGCGTCATACAGCTGGCTGTACCAGGCAGGGCGGCTGAACAGGTATCTGCAACGGAAAGCGTGGAAGCAGATCCAGGCTCCTGTGCTGATCTTCCAGTCGGCAGAGGATCATCTGGTGTCAAAGCCGGAACAGGTACGGTTTGTGGTAAAACTTGCCAGACGGGGACTGACCTCGGGAACTATGATCATTGTACCGGGGACAAAGCATGAAATCTACGGATCCGGAAGCCGAATCCTGCGGGGATACTGGAAACGGATTTTTGCATTTTTGGAAGAGCCGCAGGTGGAAAAGGATGGTTCGGGAAAATAATAAAGATACAGGGTAACTATTCAGCAGACAGTATTGGTAATACGAGGGAAAAAGAAGATGGCAGTCATAGGAATTGATCTTGGAACAACCAATTCACTTGGTTGTGTCTACCGAAACGGAAAAGCGGAATTGATACCGAACGCATACGGCTCTTATCTTACACCGAGTGTGGTCAGTATGACGGAGGACGGAAAACTGATTGTGGGACAACCGGCGAAAGATCGGCTGATTACCCATCCGGAACGGACAGTTTCTTCTTTTAAGAAAGATATGGGAACCGGGCGCAGCTGGAAGCCTGGAGAAAAAAGTTTTCTTCCGGAAGAACTGAGCAGTCTGGTGATCCGGTCAATAGTGGAAGATGCACAGAATTATCTGGGCGAAGAGATTGAGGAAGCGGTGATCTCGGTTCCGGCGTATTTTCATGATGAACAGAGAGTGGCGGTAAAACGTGCCGGAGCACTTGCAGGGATCCATGTGGAACGGATCGTCAATGAGCCAAGTGCAGCGGCACTGGCATCTTATTTTACAGCAAATGAAGAACAGAATATGCTGGTGTTTGATTTTGGTGGAGGAACGCTGGATGTGTCACTGGTGGATTGCTTTGATACAATGGTAGAAATTGTGTCTGTGGCGGGAAATAACCGACTGGGAGGGGATGATTTTGACCGATTGATTGCGGAGCATTTTCTACGGGAACACGGAGTTGCAAGGCAGCAGCTGCGTGCGCAGGAATACGCGGTGCTTCTCAAACAGGCGGAACGATGCAAAAAGCTGCTTTCCGAGCAGGAAGAGGTCGTGATGCATGCGATGGTGGGGGATCAGGTTTATGAGAGTACCTATACGATGGACCGGTTGTTTGAGGAGAGTAAAGCTTTGTTAAAAGAGATCCGTCAGGTCATCGGAAGAGCATTGAAAGACGGGAAAATGACGATTCATGATGTGGATCTGGTGGTCATGGCAGGAGGATCCAGCAAAATGCCGCTGATTCAGAAGTATATCCGCCATCTGTTTCATAAAGCACCTATGGTACAGGGAAACTGTGACGAGCTGATCGCGCTGGGACTTGGGCTTGTGTGTGGTGTGAAAGAGAGAAAAGAAGAGATAAAAGATTATATTCTGACGGATATCTGCCCGTTTTCTCTCGGCGTTGCCACGATAAATGAAGCAGACCCGGACCGGGCGTATATGGCAAATATCATCAATCGAAATACGGTACTGCCGTGTTCGAGAGTACGCAGGTTCTATACGGCATCGGATCAGCAGGATTATGTAGTTGTGGAGGTACATCAGGGAGAAAATACTTACGCGCAGGATAATCTGCTTCTTGGGAAAATCGAGATATCGGTTCCGCCAAAACCAAAGGGAAAAGAAGCGGTGGATGTCCGGTTTACCTATGATATCAACGGGATTCTGGTGGTGGATACCCGGGTGGTATCTACCGGTGTGGTGAAAACACATATTATTTCTCAGAAAATTCCGGAAGCGGAACTGGAAGAACGTGTCCGGGAGCTGGAAAAACTGAAGGTGCATCCGCGGGATCTGTCGGAGAATCAGCAGATGATGGAACGGCTGGAAGCGTTGTACCAGGAAGTATATCCGGAACAGAAAGAACAGGTGCAGCAGATGATCCGTACGTTTGAGGAATTTCTGGATGGACAGAATCCAAGACAGATCCAGGGATACCGAAGGTATCTGGAGAAAGCGGTCAGTATGCTGGAATATTATGATCCGTTTGAGGAAGAATTCGATGCATCGGAGTCTGACTGGGATCTGTGGGACGAAGAGGAAGCACAGGATCCGGACAATGAAGAAACGGACGAGGAGGAGTACTGGAAAAGGGAAGGGGATGATCATTCGTGGACCAGCTGACAGCATACCGGATCTTACAACTGATGCCGGGAAGCACAAGAAGAGAAATTCGGGAAGCGTATGCACGACTGGCGAAGGAATATCACCCGGAAGAACATCCGAAGGAATTTAACCAGATTCAGGAAGCCTATCAGCTTCTGACCGGCCGGGGGGAGAACTGGTCGTCAGATGCGGTGGATGACTGGTTTTCAGACGGAGAAAAGACGGAATCTGAATGGAAATCAGAAGAAACGTGTGAATCTGATACACGGTGGAAAGAGGAAGAAGAACAGGAAGAAAGCGAAGAGTCGGAAGAAGCGTTTGACGAGGATTTTGAAGAGAGTGATGCAACAGAAGAATCCTGGAAAAGGACAGAAAAAGACGTAGAAGATCTACAGGAAAATGAGAAGTCGGAGGCTCAGCAGAAAAAAGAAACTCTTGAACAGGAGAGAAAAAATACAGAGACATATCAGGATATCAGTCACTGGGAATTCCGGTTTGATGCGTTTGAAGAAGCGGAGCGCCGGGAACAGTGGAAACGGGAAGCGGAAACACAGCGAAGAAAAATGGACTGGCAGAGAGAACAGGAAAAATTGCAGGAGCAGACCCGCCGGGCAATCCGGGATTCGCTGTATGAACTGGAACTGATCCTTGAAGATAAAAGGCGAAGAAATCGGACGGAACTGTATGAACCGTTCTTCTTCCGTAGAGAAAACAAGGCAGTGATGCTGCAGGAAGCATATGTCAGCGGACTGATTGATCTTCTGGAAAAATATCCGGTGAAGAGGAAAGTGTACCTGACGCTGCAAAAGATTTATTCCGGATCCGGTGCAGAGTCAGCGAAGGTGCTGATTCGTTATCTGGAACAGAAGAATAAAAAAGAGACTCCAAATGTATGGGGTGCGGCGGCATTTGCTGCGATTGGAATCGGTCAGTTACAGGGAATCTGTGGAGAAGAGTGGAAGTCCTCTTTTTCGACCATGCTTATGCTGATCGTTGTGATTCTGGGACTGGGAATATTATACGCAGGTCTTCGAACACATTACAGCGTGGGAATTTCTCAGATCTGGATTGCCGGGATCCTGTTCTGGCTGTCGTTTCTGGGATTGATTACGACAATATCCGACAATTTGTTTTGGGATGCAGACACCGGAATTTTTCTTGCGGTAATGGTTTGGTTCGAATCTATCATCTGGATGGTGATTCTTGGAATCAGGGCGATTGTGCTGAAGATAAAGAACCGGCGATAACAGGTTATAAAAAACAGAAAGGAAAATAAAAGTATGAGATTAGAGATGCATGCACATGACTGTGAAGTCAGCCCGTGTGCGGTGATTAAAGCAAAGGAACTGGTAGACGGATATAAAGAGGCCGGATATGACGGAATCGTGATCACCAATCATTTTGACAAGGGGATCATGCACCTGTGGGGTGAGACGACAGAGGAGCATTATCAGACTTATCTTCGCGGGTATGAGCTGGCAAAAGAAGAGGGAGAACGTGTAGGTCTGAGGGTGATCCTCGGTATGGAGATCCGTCTGGAATGCGGATCGGAGGATTATCTGGTATACGGCGTGACAAAGGATTTTATCCGGGAGCATATGGACATCTGTGGCTGCAGTCTGCAGGAATTATATGAGATCTGTGAGGAAAACGGATGTGTCCTGATACAGGCTCACCCTTTCCGGGAATACTGTCAGATACAGAATCCGAAGTATCTGCATGGTGTGGAGAGAAACTTTAATTCCGGACATGACAACCATAATGAAAAACTGGACGCATGGCTGAAGGAACCGGGAAGAGAGCACCTGATCATAACCCGGGGAAGCGACTGCCATGAGATTCCTCAGGTGGGACTGGCAGATTTTGTGATAGATGAGGATGTGCGGGATAGTAGGGAGCTGGCAGAGTTTTTGAGAAAACTGGCATAGAAGAGAAAAAACTTCGGTTTCTGCATATATGAGCAATGGGCAAAATAAACGTAACTGTGGGTAATGAACAGTTACAAAATAATAAAAAAAGAGGAAAGCATACATGCATTTTGATACACATGTATGCTTTTTTTATAACTTGTATATACTAAAGAATGCAAAGATTATCGTAAAAAAGCATATAAAACACATGAAAAAAATAGTTAAATCGCACAAAAAAATGACAAAAATGACAAAATAACCACTGTGGTCGCGTGACCACATATAGCGACATGGACAACAAGACGATGGTGAAATAAAATAAATACATCAAAAGTACTAGTGCGGATGTGAAAAACCAACTCTTGTTATATAAAGTGCACAAAAAGACAAGGAGTGGAAGAGATATGGACAAGAAACCAGTTACAAGAAAAGACATTGCAGAATTATGTGAGGTTTCTATATCGGTAGTATCAAGAGCATTAAATAATAGCGGATATGTGGAGGAAAGTAAGCGAAAAAAAATCATAGCAACAGCAGAAAGGTTAGGTTATGTTCCACAACCAGTGGCTATGAGTCTACAGGAACGGAGAACAAAACAACTTTTATATTACTGTAAAGATTTGAACAATGAGTATTACCTTGATATGTACAGAGGAATGTGTCAGGCGGCAAATGAAAGAGGATATCTGGTAACTGTAAGCGGTGTGATGGCATTTGAACGCATCAAGGATACCATGGTTGATGGAATTATAATGCCGAATGAAGATATGACAAGCTACTATATGAAAAAAGGTGGAAAAAATTATTATCTGCCGATAGTAAGTGCATCTTTTTGTAATGTGGCAGACATTCCGAAGTCGGTACCATTGGTGGAAACAGATATGTACAAAGCGATGGAAATCGCACTGAATTATCTGAACAGCACGGGACACAAAATCATAGCCTATGGATTTCCGTATGATATGGATAATCCAAATTCCCGCTATCTGGCATATAAAGATTATATCAGAAAAGTGATTGGAAATGCCGGATGGGAAAACTACGTGTTGGCGATCCACAAGAATGCAATGAAAAATGATCCAAGAATTGTACCGTTTTCCGAGGATTTACCGGGACATAGTATGTATCAGGAGGAAGATTTCTTTGGAAAAGGAAAGCTTGCAGCACAGATTTTTATGGAACGAAAGCTGGATGCGACAGCAGTCATTTGTTTCAATGATGAATTTGCGATTGGAATGATAAGAGGATTTCAGGAACTGGATGTCAAAGTACCGGATCAGATTTCTGTGATGGGAATAGACGGAACAGGGACCAGGAAGTATCTTTCCCCTACCCTTACCACAATTAATATGTTTCCGCAAAAACAGGGACAAGAATGTGCCAATATTCTGATTGACATGATTGAGAAAACTAATAGAAGATATATGGTGCATATTAAACCTAAATTGCAGTTGGGAGAAAGTGTAAAGAATCTACGTGTTTAGAAAACACAGGAGGTCAGTGTATGAAAAAAAGAAATATGATTAAGAAAGGTTTAGCATGTGTTATGGTAGCAACCATGACGATTGGACTTGCAGCTTGTGGAGGATCCAACGGAGGTGGCGATGATGTTTCAGAGGCAGATTTTTCAGATCCGGAAAGCATCAAAGGTACAATTACAGTAGGCGGATGGCCATCCGGTGATGATGGTTTCAAAGCAGCTATGGATGGATTTAACAAAGAATATCCAAATATCGAAGTAGAGTGGCAGTTTACAGATACAACAGCACATCATCAGGCACTGCAGACATCCCTGTCCGCAGGTGACGGTGCTCCGGATGTTGCTATGGTAGAGGGTGCTTATGTTGCTCAGTATCGTGACTCCTCCGCATTAACAAACCTGCTGGATGAGCCATACAATGCAGGCGAGCTGAAAGATGACTTCGTAGCATTCAAATGGGATCAGTGCCAGTCTGCAGACGGAACTGCAATGCGTCTGATTCCTTGGGATGTAGGACCAACAACCTACTTCTATCGTACCGATATCTTTGAAGAATGTGGACTTCCGACCGATCCGGATGAAGTTGCTGAACTGATGAGCACATGGGACGGCGTACTGGAAGTAGCAAGAAAAGTAAATATTCCTGGAAAACGCTGGCTGTTACCAGATGCAGCATATCTGTATTATGAACTGTTCTGTAACAGAGATTTCTATGACGAAGACCTGAACCTGCAGGTTGAAAGAGACGGCGACCTGGATTGCCTGAACGCAGTCATCAAGATGCGTGAAGAAGGTCTGGATATGAACGTTGATATGTGGAGTACCGAAGCAAAAGCAGCTTACGCTGACGGCAGTGTGGCATCTGTTATCTCTGGCGGATGGTTCGGTGGATTCCTGAAAACTGACTATGCTCCGGACGCTTCTGGAAAATGGGGCGTTGCTAAGATCCCTGGTGGTGTAAAAGCTTCCAACTGGGGTGGATCTTTCCTGGTAATTCCGGAACAGAGCAAGAACAAAGCAGCAGCCTGGGCATTCGTAAAATACATGATGGCAACAAAAGAAGGTCAGAACGACATCTTCCAGGCTGTAGATTACTTCCCGGCTTACACACCTGCATATGAAGATGCTTCTATCTATGAAGCAACAGATGATTACTTCAGCGGACAGCAGCCGAAAAAATTGTGGGCTGAAATTGCAACAGAACTGCAGCCTGTAAACACAACCATGATGGATTCAGCAGCTGATGGATGTATCTACACATCTGTAAACTCTGGACTGGAACAGGGACTGGATGCAGAAGGTATCCGTGATTTGGTAAAATCTGATATCGAAGCAGCAACTGCAGAAGTAAAAGAACAGCAGATTCAGGTACTGAAAGACGCAGGCGTTTGGGACAAATAAGAAGTAAATCAGTAAAAATTAAAAAATCAACATCGGCCGCTGCATCGGAATCGTCCGGTTGGCGGCTGATTTTGAGTAAAAATACTGATGGACGGAAGGAGGATCACTTTTGAAAACAAAAAAGAAAAAAGGGTTTGTTTACACATTAAAACAAAATAAAGTGGCGTATGCGTACATCGCACCATTTTATATCTTATTTGCAATTTTCGGTCTGTTCCCTATCGTAGCCGGATTCGGACTGAGTTTCCTCCGGTGGGACGGTATCGGACCGATGCACTTTAACGGAGTGACCAACTATATCAACCTGTTCAAGGATCCACTGTTCTGGAAAGCATTATCCAACACACTGCTGATCGGTATCATCGCACATATTCCGATTCTGCTTGGAGGTCTCGCACTGGCTTATATCCTGAACTCCAAACTGGTAAAAGGTGAAAACATTTTTAAGACCATTTACTTTATGCCGATGGTAACAAGTTCTGTTGCTATCTCTATCATCTTCCAGACCATGTTTGGAAATAACTATGGTGTCATCAACTGGTTCCTGAGCCTGTTCGGTGGTAAAAATATCAACTGGCTGGGCGGAGACGGAAGTCTGATCAAAGTAGCTGTTATTGTTATGTTCGCATGGAAATGGGTAGGCTGGAACATGGTTATCTATCTGGCCGGTATGCAGGGTATCAGTGGTGATATCTATGAAGCAGCCAAGATCGACGGTGCTTCGAACACAAGAGTTATGTTCAGCATTGTTATTCCTCTGTTAAAACCAATCATCGTATTTACAATCGTACAGTCCAGTATCGGTATGTTCAACCTGTTCACAGAACCGTTCATCCTGACAAACTCCAGCTGGACCGGTGGTGTCAACAACGGCGGTCTGACACTGATGATGTATCTGTTAAATAAAGCTCCGCAGGGTGGAAACTCCTATGGATATGCATCTGCTTGTGCATATGTAATCACAATCATGATTGTTGTGATCTCTATCTTTGTTAACAAATTTTCAGAAGAGAAAGAAACAGGAAGGAGGAAATACGGTAAATGAAAACATTATTAATTTTACTTTTAGCGTTAGCCGTTATCTTAATCGTGATTGCCAAGATTCATCCGATTGGAAAGAAAATCTCCTTATATATTGTTCTGGGACTGATTGCACTGATCATGCTGGTTCCGTTCTATATGATGTTCGTTATGGCAACCCACACAACCAGTGAAATTTATTCTTTCCCGCCGGCTCTGTGGTTTGGAACAAATCTAGTAACAAACTTCCACAACATGGTAGCAGCAGTAAACTTCCCGCTGTCCTTCCTGAACAGCTGTATCGTAACTTTCGGTAATGTTATCCTGGTGCTGTTCTTCTGTTCCATCGGTGGATATGCATTCTCCGTATATCAGTTCCCTGGTAAAAAAGTTCTGTTTGCGATTCTTCTGGGAACCATGATGGTTCCGTGGACTGCAGGTATCATCCCGTGGTTCATCATGATGTCCAAACTGGGCTGGTTAAACAGCTTCCAGGCTCTGATCATTCCGAGCTGTGCCAACGCGTTTGGTATCTTCTGGATGAGACAGTACTGCCAGAACAACGTACCGGTATCTCTGATCGAAGCAGCTCGAATCGACGGATGTAGTGAGTGGACAATCTTTTTCCGTGTTATCGCACCAATCCTGAAACCTGCTTATGCTTCTCTGGGTATCATGCAGTTTGTAAACGTATGGAATGACTTCATGCAGCCTCTGATGATCCTGAGAAGACCGGAAAAAATGACTTTGCCGCTGATGCTGAAGACCATGGTTGGTGACCGTGGTACAGACTACGGCGCACTGATGTTTGCAAGTACTTGCGCGGTTCTTCCGCTGTTGATCGCATTCTTAAGTGCATCTAAGTTCTTCATGTCAGGTCTGACATCTGGTGCAGTGAAAGAATAAACGGTTGTATGGTTCTTTACATTTGCGGCGACAACAAATATTATCATATATATAGATAATCGAAAAGGAGAGAAATTTATGGAGATCATTAATGGTGAAAGACTGGTATTGGGGACTTGTTATTATCCGGAACACTGGGACGAAAGTCTCTGGCGTGACGACCTGAAAAGAATGCTGGAAAACGGCATCGAAGTAATCCGAATCGCAGAATTTGCATGGAGCAAGATCGAGCGGTACGAAGGTGTATTCAACTATGATTTCTTTGACAGATTTCTGGATGTAGCTGCTGATATGGGTATGAAAGTAATCTTTTGTACCCCGACGGCTACGCCGCCGGCCTGGCTGACCGAGAAATATCCGGAAGTTCTGAATGCAAACATGGACGGTGTTCTGTACCGCCATGGCGGAAGAAGACATTACAACTACAACTCTCCGAAATATCAGGAACTGACCACAATTATTGTGGAAAAATCTGCATCTCATTATGCAAAACATCCGGCAATCATCGGATGGCAGATTGATAATGAGCTTAACTGTGAGAAAAATGAGTTCTATTCTGAGAGTGATACCATCGCTTTCCGCAAATTTCTGATGGAAAAATACGGAAGCATTGATGCACTGAACGAAGCATGGGGAACCAACTTCTGGAATCAGACATACAACAGCTTTGAGGAAGTGTATGTGCCGAGAACCACTCTGAGCAACAATACCAACCCTCATGAAGTATTGGATTATACCAGATTCGTATCTGACAGCGCATGCAAATTCGCAAAACTGCAGAGCGATATCATTCGCAAATACATCAAACCGGGTGATTTTATCACCACCAACGGTCTGTTCGGCAACCTGGACAACCAGAGAATGACAAACGAGAGTCTGGATTTCATCACATATGATTCTTATCCGAACTTTGCTTATTGTCTGGATGCGTACAACAAGGATAACTTCCTGAAAGACCGTATGTGGAGCCGTAACCTGTCTGAGGTTCGTGCGGTATCCAAAAACTTCGGTATCATGGAACAGCAGTCCGGAGCCAACGGATGGAATACCGGTATGGCAGCTCCGACTCCGAAGCCGGGACAGATGACCCTGTGGACCATGCAGAGTGTGGCACATGGTGCAGACTATGTCAGCTATTTCCGCTGGAGAACCTGTACTTACGGTACTGAGATTTACTGGCATGGTATCCTGGATTATTCCGGAAGAGACAACCGCAGACTGGCAGAAGTTAAATCGGTTCATGAGAAATTCCAGAAACTGTCTGAGATTGCAGGCTCCAAGTATGAAGCAAAAGTTGGTTTCCTGAAAGACTATGACAACGCATGGGACAGCCAGCTGGATGTATGGCATGAAAAAGTAGAGTGGAAGAGCCAGCTTGGCATCTTCGAAGCTGCACAGAGAACCCATACACCGATGGATTATATCTATCTGCGCGACGATGTAACCGCAGAAGACCTGAAACCATATAGCGTACTGTTCTACCCGCATCCGGTACTGATCTCAGAGGAGAGAAAAGCCGTACTGGAAGAGTATGTAAAGAATGGCGGCTGCCTGGTTCTGGGCTGCAGAAGCGGATACAAAGATATGTACGGCCGTTGCGTCATGGACAAACTGCCGGGCAAATTTGCCGAGATGAGCGGTGTGGATATTCCGGAATACACACTGGTATCCCCGGACAACAAAGATATCGTGATCGACTGGGATGGCACGAAGCTGGAAGCTGCTGTATTTAACGATCAGCTGGCAGCAGTGGGTGAACATGCAGAAGTTCTTGGAAGATACGAGAACTGCTATTATGCAGGAGAACCTGGACTGATTAAGAATGCTTACGGAGAAGGAACCGTATATTACTTCGGCGCAGCATTCTCAGAAGAAACAGCAGAAGTATTTCTGGAGAAACTGGGTGTGAAAGATCCATACAAAGCAAAACTGGAGATCTCGGAAACCTGCGAACTGGCTGTAAGAAAGAAAGACGATACCGAGTATTGCTTCGTTCTGAACTACAAAGACGCAGAAGTCGAGATCCAGGTCAAAGAAGAGATGACGGATCTGTATACAGGTGAAAAAGTGAGCGGTACGGTTGTGCTGAAACCGTTTGAGGTAAGAGTATTGAAATAAGGGTGTGAAAAGAGGCGGTGGAAAGAAAATCCATCGCCTAATATAACTGCAAAGCATACTATTTCCATTCATTGAGGAATTCAATTATCATTTCTAAAAACATATCTTGATGCCATATTCGGAGAAGTTTCAATGCTTTTATATATTTCCAGAAGATAACAAATACACCGATTACAATATCAGAAGAAGAGGAAGAAATTGATATGTGTCAGGCAGTAGATGAAATGATCGAAGACGGAAGAAAAATTTGTAGAAGAGATGGAAAAAGTGGATAAAAGGTCATGAAAGATATTCCTGTTATGGCGAAAAAGTTGTACACTAAGTTATAAGAGAAACTGTATAAATGCGGTAGTTGGTGGGAGGTAGAACTATGGAGTTTCACGCAAAATGGATCCGGACTTCGGAAGATACCGGTGGGGTGTGTCCGGTTTTTCGAAAGGGATGGAAGACGGAAAAGAAGGTAAAACGTGCGACTTTATATCTGACGGCGCTGGGAGTGTATGAGGCACATCTGAATGGAAAAAGAGTTGGAAATTATGTGCTGGCACCGGGGTGGACGGCTTATGATAAAAGATTGCAGTACCAGGAATATGACATTACAGATCTGGTGGGAAAGAAAAATGAACTTACCGTAACACTTGGGAAAGGGTGGTTTCGCTCCCCGATGCCCGGATGGCAGGACGCACCTGACAAGCTGCAAAGAATGGGGCGTCCGGGAGGTATTCTCGGAGAAGTGCATATTGTATACATGGATGGAAGCGAAGAAGTAATCGTAACGGACCAGAGCTGGATATGGGGAGAAAGCAGGATTCGTTTCAGTGAGATTTACGACGGGGAGTTCTGTGATGACACTTTTGTGACGAAAGAGTGGAATACAGTAAAAGAATTCGCATGGTCAAAAGAGATTCTGATTCCGCAGGAGGGGGAAGAGATCCGGGAGCAGGAAGTGGTGACAGCAAAATCTGTTTTCCGCACACCGGCAGGAGAAATGGTCGTTGATTTCGGGCAGGAAATCACCGGATATGTGGAGTTTACCGTGGACGCTCATGTAGGTGACAGGATCCATATCCTTCATGGAGAAGTTCTGGATGCAGAAGGAAATTTCTACAATGCAAATTACAGAAGTGCAAAAGCGGAGATAAATTATATCTGCAGCGAGGGAACACAGACCTGGCATCCTGCGCTGACGTTCTTTGGTTTCCGATACCTTTTGCTGGACGAATTTCCGGGAGCAGCAACGCCGGAACAGTTCCGGGGAATCGCAGTATATTCCAACATCCGAAAAACCGGTGAAATACGGACTTCGGATCCGGTTCTGAATCAGCTGATCTCCAATATCTTCTGGGGACAAAGAGGCAACTTCCTGGATGTGCCGACAGACTGTCCGCAGCGTGACGAACGGCTTGGCTGGACCGGGGATGCACAGGTATTTACCAAAACTGCAAGCTATAATTTTGATGTGGAGCGGTTCTTTACGAAATGGCTTCACGATCTGGCAGCGGATCAGATGGAGAACGGTGCAGTAGGTCATGTAGTTCCGGACTATCTGGTTGGCGGAAATGCCAGTGCCGCCTGGGCAGATGCGGCGACGATCTGTCCGTGGCAGATCTATCAGACGTACGGCAATCCGCAGATCTTAAAAGATCAGTTTGCCAGTATGAAAAAATGGGTAGATTATGTGACAAATCACACAAACACCCCATATCTGTGGAAAGGTGGAGAACACTTCGGTGACTGGCTCGGTCTGGATGCGCCGCAGGGAAGCTATAAGGGATCAAGCAGAGAAGATTTTATTGCGTCTGCATTTTATGCACATTCGACAGAACTTGTAATAAAGGCAGGACGTGTGATCGGGGAAGATGTGAAGACGTACGAGGCACTTCATGAAAAAATCGTGGAGACTTTCAGAAACACATATCCGGAGTACGGGACACAGACGGAACATATTCTGGCGGTTCAGTTTGGACTGGCAGAAGACTGTCAGAAAACAGCGGATGCACTGGCACAGATGATTCGAAACGATGGCTGCCAGATGCGTACCGGATTCGTCGGAACGCCGTATATCCTGCATGTACTGAGTAATTACGGATATACGGATCTTGCCTATACGCTGTTATGCAGGAAAGAATATCCGTCCTGGCTGTATGCGGTGGGAAAAGGCGCAACAACGATCTGGGAACATTGGGACGGCATCATGGAAAACGGAGAGTTCTGGAGTACCGATATGAATTCATTTAACCACTACGCATACGGATCCGTGGCAGACTGGATCTATGAACAGGCAGCAGGAATCCGGGTGGTGGAGGAACATCCGGGATTTGAAAAAGCGTGGATCCAGCCAAAACCGGGAGATCAGCTGGAGTGGCTTGGAGCATCGATTGAGACCAGACACGGAAAGATCAGTTCCCGGTGGACGCACACAGACGGTGCGATTCGGTACGAGATTGTAACACCGGTTCCGGCGCAGATTGTAATCGGAAAAAAAGAATATGCTGTGGGGCCAGGAAGCTACATTTTCTGGGAATAACAGAATAGAGTAAAATGTGAGAAAACGGATTGCTGTATCAATAAAAACTGCAGCAGTCCGTTTTTACTGTGTTACATATCAAAAATTGGTCCAGTGGATTAATTTTGATTATTATATCCTTGCGCAGAAACCGGATTTGAGATAAAATGTTTAAAAGGTTTAAAATAAACCATTGCAAATTGAATTGTTAAAACAGTTAAGAGGAACAGACAGGGGGCTTCTACATGAATGTAAAATCCATAGATATCGCCAGGGCACTTGGCATCTCTAAATCCACTGTATCTCTGGCATTGAATGGAAAACCGGGCGTGAGTGAACAGACACGGCAGGAAGTCCTCGCATGTAAGAAACAGCTGGAAGAGCATGGGGTAGTGCCGCCGGGAATGTTTTCGAGACAGCCGGAACAAAGAAAAAGACAGCAGATCAAGATTGTCAAAATTACAAATGGAATGAAAAATATACAGGGAGCTGAGCTGGATCTCTGGACAGATGTGAATCAGGTATTTGAGAAAAATCTGCAAGCAAATGGATATTCGCTTGGATTACTGTATGCAGATTTCAGGGAGGAAGATCAGTCCCGCATGATTGCCGAATGTAATGCGGATGATGTGGCAGGTGTAATTATTTTCGGAACGGAATTAAAACAGGAAAACAGTCCGTTGCTTGACGGAATCCGAAAACCGCTGGTGATTTACGATGCGGCGCCGGACATTGAAAAATATCCGGTGATTCTGATCGATAACCGTCAGGGAGTAGAACTTGCGGTGAACGAACTTCTGGCGAAAGGAAATACAGATATTCAGTATCTGTGTAATCCATTACCGATGTATAATTATCTGAGCCGGCGCAGAGGTTTTCAGGAAATCATGAAACAGAAGGGGCTGGGAGATGCTTCTGATCGTATCATCAATACGGGAAGCAGTATAGAAGAAGTTCATCAGATGATGCGAGAGTATCTAAAAACAGCAAAGCTGCCTCAGGCATATATTATGGAGAGTTATCATGTTTCCATGGGAACGATTATGGCAATGCATGAATTGAATATTCGTATTCCGGAAGATGTGAGTCTGATCGGTATTGATGCTCTGCCAAGTTTTCTCACCGGAGGCATTGATATGACAAGTATCCGTGTCCCCCATACAGAAAGAGCATACTGGGCAATACAGTTGTTATTGAAGGAAATAGAACACCCGGTAAAAGAAAAATGTAAGTTGTATACAAATTGTGTGTTTGTAGATGGTGAAACAGTTAAGAAAAGATAAAAGAGAACAGCAAGTGAAAAAGTTCAGATTCCGTGTGGGAAGCTGAACTTTTTTCTTGCTTTACAGGAAATTGCTTTCCTGTAAAGTAAGAAACGCTCCGCGAGGATGTACCGAGGCACGTTCTTAGTTCTATGGACAATGAGCAAAGACATATATTTACAGAAAAAGTTGAAAATAAAAATGAAAAAGTTTAAAATATAAACAAAAATAAACATGAATTTAAATAAAAGAGGAAGAATATGAGAAGATACAATTATGAAAAACAGGTGGAAAAATGGGATGTTCTGGAAGTGACTGTAGAAGGTCATTCTGATTAAGAACCCATTTGTAGATTATGAGATTCAAGGAATCTTTACAGGAAAACATGAGACAGTAACTGTGGACGGATTTTATGACGGAGAAGGTGTGTACAAAGTAAGATATATGCCGTCTTTCGTGGAATTATATACATTCGAAGTGACAGGGAGCGCGATAGACGGGGAAGTGCTCACCGGGAAATTTCAGGTAACACCGGCGAGCGAGGAAAATCACGGACCGATCCGTGTGGCAAATACCTATCATTTTACCTACGAAGACGGAACGCCGTATTATTCCATCGGCACAACCTGTTATGTGTGGGCAGAGCGCGGTTTCAGATGCTGCAGTCAAAAGGTATTTTGCCCCTGAAAAAGAGGCGTCATTGCTTTTATGTGAAGAACATCACAGAAAGCAATGGCGCTTTTTGAATTGGCAGGAAAAAGGCCTTTTCTTTGTTATTAAGTAGTCACACCAGGTATACCAGATGTAGTGACATAGAAAGATGAAACACGATATGTTGATAAAAAATATTGTTACATGAGAAAAGTTCGTTAAAATAACGACAAATAGCACTAAAATAAAATATTTATTGTGCAAAATGATAAAATAAAGTATAATAGTGATAATGACATCTGTATAAAATGCAAAAGTGAACGGCAGCAATATGGAGGTTGAAACTGCGGTTTGCGCAAAACTGTTCAGAGGGGAAACTGAACAGGTACGGAAAGTTATCGAAATCAAAAAAGAAAAGGGCAATGAAGTGAAAGGAGGAAACTACATGCTGGATCAATCTTATTACCAGAAAACGGATGAGATTATCGAACACTACGGCCGCAAGGCAGCTTCCCTGATTCCGATCATGCAGGATATTCAGGCAGAATATCGTTATCTGCCGGGAGAACTGCTTACTTATGTGGCGAAAGAGATCGGAGTCAAAGAGGCAAAAGCCTACAGCGTGGCAACATTCTATGAAAACTTTTCCTTTGAACCGAAAGGAAAGTATGTGATCAAAGTCTGCGACGGAACTGCCTGCCATGTAAGAAAATCCATGCCGGTAAAAGAAGCTCTGATGAAAGAGCTGGGACTCAGTAATAAGAAACACACAACGGATGATATGTTATTTACCGTAGAGACCGTATCTTGTCTGGGAGCCTGTGGACTGGCGCCGACTCTGACGGTCAATGATGAAGTACATCCTAAGATGACGCCGGAAAAAGCTATCGAGCTGTTAAATGAATTGAGAGGAGAAAGCGTATGAGTATAAATTGCCGTGAAGATCTGTTGAACAGACAGGCAAAGGTAAATGAAGAAATCAAATCGTATACCTGTCGCGTTCTTGTCTGTTCCGGTACCGGCTGTATCGCATCCGGTGCTCAGAAAATTTATGAAGAAATGGAAATTCTGTGTCGGGATATCGATGGTGTTACCGTAGAGATGCAGAAAGATGTTCCGCATATCGGTGTGATCAAAACCGGTTGTCAGGGTCTGTGTGAACTGGGACCTCTGATGCGTATCGAACCATATAACTATCAGTATGTACATGTACAGCCGGAAGACTGTAAAGAGATCGTGGAGCGCACGATCCTGGAAGGACAGCCGGTAGAGAGACTGTTCTACCGTGATCATGAGACCGTTTGTCCGCATCCGGACGATATTCCGTTCCTGAATCAGCAGACACGTATCGTTCTGGAAAACTGTGGAAAGATCGACGCAGAGTCGATTGACGAATATATCGCAGCCGGTGGATATCAGGCACTGGCCAAAGCACTTGGCTCCATGACCCCGCAGGATGTTATCGAAGAAGTTACAAAATCAGGACTTCGCGGACGTGGCGGTGCGGGATTCCCTGCAGGAAAAAAATGGTCACAGGTAGCCCGTCAGAAAGAAAAAGTACGATATGTGGTGTGTAACGGTGATGAGGGTGATCCGGGTGCGTTCATGGATGGCTCTGTAATGGAAGGTGATCCATATAAGATGATCGAAGGTATGACCATCGCCGCTTATGCAGTAGGTGCAGAAGATGGATATATCTACGTGCGTGCAGAGTATCCATTATCCGTAAAACGTCTGCGCATGGCGATCGAACAGGCAGAGGCAAATGGTCTGTTAGGTGATCATATCCTTGGTTCGGATGTGAACTTCCATCTGCATATCAACCGTGGTGCAGGTGCTTTTGTATGTGGTGAGGGATCGGCTCTGACGGCATCCATCGAAGGAAACAGAGGTATGCCGCGTGTAAAACCACCGCGTACCGTTGAAAAAGGTCTGTGGGAAAAACCGACCGTGCTGAATAACGTAGAAACATATGCCAATGTACCGAAGATCATTCTGGAAGGTGCAGACTGGTTCCGTACCATCGGTACCGAGGGAAGCCCGGGAACAAAGACATTCTCTCTGACCGGTGCCATTGAAAATACCGGTCTGATCGAAGTACCTATGGGAACAACACTTCGTCATATTATTTATGATATCGGCGGCGGACTCAAGAGTGGTGCTGCTTTCAAGGGCGTACAGATCGGCGGACCGTCCGGCGGATGTCTGATCCTGGATCAGCTGGATGCGCCTCTGGACTTTGATTCGGTAAAGAAACTGGATGCCATCATGGGATCCGGTGGACTGGTAGTCATGGATGAAAACACCTGTATGGTAGAAGTAGCCCGTTTCTTTATGAACTTTACCCAGCGTGAAAGCTGTGGAAAATGTGTTCCGTGCCGAGAGGGAACCAAACGTATGCTGGAGATCCTGGAGCGGATCGTGGACGGCAAGGGTGAGATGTCAGATCTCGATGAGCTGGAAGAACTGGCGCACATGGTACAGAGTATGGCTCTGTGCGGTCTTGGAAAGAGTGCACCGCTTCCGGTCATCAGTACCCTGAACCGGTTCCGCGACGAATACGTTGAACATATCCGTGATAAAAAGTGCCACGCAAAAGTATGTACGGCTCTGCGTCAGTTCCATATCAATTCCGAGTTCTGTATCGGCTGTGGAAAATGTGCGAAGAACTGTCCGGCGGGAGCGATTACCGGAGCTATCAAGCATCCGCATCAGATCGACAATAATCTGTGTATCAAGTGTGGTGCCTGTAAAGATAACTGTAACTTTAATGCAGTATATGTGGAAATGTAGGAAGGAGGGTGTCTTATGAGTCATATGATCATCGATGGAAGAAAAGTTGAATTTACGGATGAGAAAAATGTCCTGTCAGTGATCCGAAAGGCGGGTATCAATATCCCGACACTGTGTTACCACTCCGAGCTTTCCACATTTGGTGCCTGTCGTCTGTGTACCGTGGAAGATGACAGAGGAAAGATGTTTGCATCCTGCTCGGAAGAGCCGAGAGACGGCATGGTGATCCATACCAATTCCGGACGTATCAGAAAATACAGAAAACTCATCGTGGAACTGCTTCTGGCAGCACACTGCCGTGACTGTACCACCTGTGTAAAGAGTGGAGAATGTGTTCTGCAGGAACTGGCACATCGTCTGGGGGTTGAAAATGTCCGGTTCCAGAATACGAGAGAACAGAGAGAACTGGATCTGAGTTCCCCGTCTCTGGTGAGAGATCCGAATAAATGTATCCTTTGTGGAAACTGTGTCCGCGCCTGTGAAGAACTGCAGAGTATCGGTGCTCTTGGATTTGCATTCCGTGGTACCGAAGCGATGGTTATGCCGGCGTTTGACCGGAAGATTTCCACAACGGACTGTGTAAACTGTGGTCAGTGCAGAGTATTCTGTCCAACCGGAGCTATTTCTATCCGAACCAATATGGATGAAGTATGGGAAGCTCTGGCAGATCCGAATGTGCGCGTGGTAGCTCAGGTAGCACCGGCTGTCCGTGTTGCAGTGGGAGATCATTATGGTCTGACCAAAGGAAGAAGCGTGATGGGCAAGATCGTCAATGCTCTGCATCTGATGGGATTTGATGAAGTATACGATACTTCCTTCAGTGCGGATCTGACGATCATGGAAGAGAGTGCAGAGTTCCTTGACAGAATCAAAAAAGGAGAAAAACTTCCGTTACTGACTTCCTGCTGTCCGGCATGGGTCAAATTCGTAACCGATCAGTACAAAGATTATATTCCGAACCTGTCCACCTGCCGTTCTCCGCAGGGAATGCTTTCCGCAGTCATCAAAGAGTATTTCCGTGATCCGGAGCATGCAAAGGGGAAGAAAACTGTTATGGTTTCCATCATGCCATGTACTGCGAAGAAGGCGGAAGCTGTTCGTCCGAATAGTTTTACCAAGGGAGAACAGGATACAGATATCGTTATCACAACCACAGAGCTGCTTCGTATGATCGACAACTTTGGTATCAAATTCTCGCTTCTCGAACCGGAAGCCTGTGATATGCCGTTTGGATTTGGTTCCGGCGGCGGTGTGATCTTCGGTGTAACAGGTGGTGTAACGGAAGCGGTGCTTCGTCGTCTGACCAACGATCACAGCAAAGAAGCGATGCATGAGATCGCAGAAAGCGGTGTCCGTGGAGAAGAAGGTATCAAAGAGTTCTCTGTAGATTATCAGGGAACCGAAATCAAGATCTGTGTAGCCAGTGGTCTTGCCAATGCGAGAAAAGTCATGGATCAGGTAAAGAGCGGGGAAAAAGAATACCATCTGATCGAGATCATGGCCTGTCGTCGTGGCTGTATCATGGGAGGCGGACAGCCGACCAGAGCCGGTGACAGAACGAAATCACTCCGTGCCAAAGGTCTGTACAACGCAGATAATACAACGATCATCAAGAAATCCGATGAGAACCCGCTGGTTCAGGAACTGTACGCCGGATTATTAAAAGGCAAAGAACATGAACTGTTACATAACGAAAGTTATGAATAAATTTTAAAATCATATAACTCCTGGAACTATTCCGTATTTGCATAGGTAGATGCGATCGGAACTGTTGAATTCTGACAGAGCGGATGTTATCATTTTTAAAAAGTACTATCAAAAAGAAAAACTATGAAAAATGTATAACGGAAAATCAGGAGGAAAAATGAGAGGACTGTATTCATCCAAGACTGAAATCAGACACAAAATATTCACGGAGATTGCCCGTATGGCATACGAAGAGCAATCTCCGGAGGAGGTACTGGAAGAACTTCCATATAAGATCATCCCGGGAGAGGTTGCAACTTACAGAGACAGTATTTTTCTGGAGCGAGCAGTCGTTGGTGAGCGTCTGCGTGTGGCAATGGGAATGTCGCTGAGAAAAATCACAGAGCATGCGCCAATCTCCAAAGGTGTGGAACCCAGTATTATAGAAGAAAAATATTACGAACCGCCGCTTATCAATGTGATCAAATTTGCCTGTAATGCCTGTCCGGAGAAGAGAGTCATGACAACAGAAGGATGTCAGGGCTGTCTGGAACATCCATGCGTGGAGGTCTGTCCGAAGAAGGCTGTCCATATGGAAGGTGGAAGATCTCATATTGATGAGTCTTCATGTATCAAATGTGGAAAGTGCGTGGAAGCCTGTCCGTATAATGCGATCATCAAACAGGAGCGTCCATGTACAAAAGCATGCGGAATGAATGCGATTGGTTCCGATGAATATGGAAGAGCGGAGATCGATCAGGAGAAATGTGTATCCTGCGGTCAGTGTCTGGTAAGCTGTCCGTTCAGTGCCATTGTGGATAAGGGGCAGATTTTTCAGACGATCATGGCGATAAAGAGCGAGACACCGGTTTATGCGATTCTTGCGCCGGCGATCGCAGGTCAGTTCCAGGATATGAAAAATACAAAGATCCGTGGCGCTTTTCAGGCACTGGGATTTACCGATGTGAGAGAAGTTGCGATCGGAGCGGACCTGTGTACGGTGGAAGAAGCAAAGGATTTTCTGGAAGAAGTTCCGGAAAAACTGCCGTTCATGGCAACATCCTGTTGCCCGTCCTGGTCTATGATGGCGAAAAAACTGTTCCCGGAACAGGCAAAATGCATTTCCATGGCGCTGACGCCGATGGTTCTGACTGCGCGATTGATCAAACAGAAAGAACCAGACTGCAAGATCGTCTTTGTTGGTCCGTGTGCAGCGAAAAAACTGGAGGCAAGCCGGAAGAGTATTCGCAGTTATGTGGATTTTGTACTGACATTTGAGGAAGTTGCCGGAATGTTTGATGCGAAAGGTGTGGACTGGAAGGATATTCCGGAAGGCGAACCTTTATTCCGTGCAAGTGCAGATGGACGCGGTTTTGCAGTCAGCGGAGGGGTTGCACAGGCTGTCGTACATGCGGTAAAACGGATCGATCCGGAACGGGAAGTCAAAGTGGTCAATGCAGAAGGTCTGCAGAACTGCAAGAAGATGCTCCAGATGGCGAAAGCCGGTAAGTACAATGGCTATCTGCTGGAAGGAATGGCATGTCCTGGAGGATGTGTGGCCGGAGCAGGTACGCTGCAGGTGGTAAAGAAAGCAGCAGCAGCGCTGGAAAAGATGAAAGGTGAAGCGTCCTTTACAGAATCTTCCGACTCAAAATATCAGTCAAGACTGGAGAGTCTGGAAAAGTTTGATGTGGAATAACATACAGATACTACAGCTACAGAGAGCAGAATTTTCTGCTCTCTGTATTGAAAAGAAGCAGGCACAGAAAGTGCAGATATAAGGGAGTGAGTGGAACATGAACAGAATTGCCGTGATTGGAATTATCGTGGAAGAACCACAGGAAGTCGAGAAACTCAACCAGCTGCTTCATGAATATGGAAGTTATATTATAGGAAGAATGGGGATTCCCTACCGGGAGAGAAAGATCCATGTGATCAGCATCGCGATGGATGCGCCACAGGATACGATCAATGCCCTGACCGGCAAGATCGGAAGACTGGAAGGAATCTCGGCAAAAGCAGTTTACTCGAAATAGGAGACATGCATGAACAGAGACATACTGAGTAAGATCGAACAGGAGCAGATGATCAGCCGTGAGGAGCTGGAAGAACTGCTGACGACAACCGATCAGGAACTGATCGAGGAACTGTACCGGCGGGCGAGAGCGACAGCCGGGAAATATTATGGAAAAGAGATCTACCTGAGGGGGCTGATCGAATTTACCAATTATTGCAAAAATAACTGTTATTACTGTGGGATCCGCTGTGGCAATGAAAAAGCGCAGAGATATCGGCTGACCATGGATCAGATCCTTTCGTGCTGCGAAAGCGGATGGGAACTGGGTTTTCGGACCTTTGTACTCCAGGGAGGAGAAGATCCTTATTATACCGATGAGCGGATTTGTACGATTACAGAAGAAATCAAGAAACGATATCCGGACTGTGCGGTGACGTTATCGATCGGAGAGAAAGAACGGGCAAGCTATCAGGCATATTTTGATGCGGGGGCTGACCGGTATCTGCTTCGTCATGAGACGGCAGATGAGGTGCATTATCAGAAACTTCATCCGTCACAGATGTCGCTGGCACACAGAAAACAGTGCCTGAGGGAACTGAAAGAGATCGGGTATCAGACAGGGTGTGGTTTTATGGTAGGATCTCCGGGGCAGACGCTGGATACCTTGTATGAGGATCTGCTGTTTATTAAAGAATTGCAGCCGGAGATGGTAGGAATCGGACCGTTTATTCCCCATCAGGACACCCCATTTGCAGAAAAAAAAGCGGGAACGCTGGAAGATACCTTACGGCTTCTGGCAATCATCCGGCTGATTCATCCGATGGTACTGTTGCCGTCCACCACTGCACTGGGAACGATTCATTCGATGGGAAGAGAAAAGGGAATTCTGGCAGGAGCCAACGTGGTGATGCCAAACCTGTCACCGGTTCAGGTGCGGGACAAATACACACTGTACGACAATAAGATCTGTACGGGAGAGGAAGCGGCAGAATGTCGCGGCTGTCTGGAACGGCGCGTGGCTGCGGTCGGCTACCGGTGCGTGACGGATCGCGGAGACAGTGCAATGTGCCGGTAAAAACCGGAAAGCAATACTAATTGGAAAGATTGCGGCGAAACAAAAGACGCAGCCTGACCAAAAAGAAAGGAAGAGAGACTTATGTATAATCCGAAATCATTGAAAGCCGAGGAATTTATCTCCGATGAAGAGATCCGGGAGACCCTGGCTTATGCAGATGCAAATAAAGACAACGTGGAACTGATCGACCAGATCCTTGCGAAAGCAAAGGAATGTAAAGGCCTGACACACAGAGAGGCTTCTGTGTTGCTGGCCTGTGAGATGCCGGACAAGATTCAGGAAATGTATGAACTTGCGGCAGAGATTAAAAAAGAATTTTACGGAAACCGGATCGTGCTTTTTGCACCGTTGTACCTGTCCAATTACTGTATCAACGGTTGTGTATACTGTCCGTATCATAAAAAGAATACACATATCGCCCGGAAAAAACTGACCCAGGAAGAGATTGTAAAAGAAGTGACAGCTCTGCAGGATATGGGACATAAACGACTGGCGATCGAGGCAGGAGAAGATCCGGAAAACAATCCGATCGAATATATTCTGGAATCTATCAAAACGATTTACAGTATCAAACATAAAAACGGAGCCATCCGCCGTGTGAACGTAAATATTGCGGCGACCACCGTGGAAAATTATCGAAAATTAAAAGAAGCCGGAATCGGAACTTATATTCTGTTCCAGGAAACATATCACAAAAAGAGCTACGAAGAACTGCATCCGAAGGGACCGAAACACAACTATGCATATCATACCGAAGCCATGGACCGTGCGATGGAAGGCGGTATCGATGATGTGGGTCTTGGTGTACTGTTTGGACTGGAGCTTTATCGTTATGAATTTGCAGGGCTTTTGATGCATGCAGAACATCTGGAAGCTGTACACGGTGTGGGACCGCATACGATCAGTGTACCACGTATCAAACATGCGGACGATATCGATCCAACGGTATTTGATAACAGTATCAGTGATGACATTTTTGCAAAAATCTGCGCGCTGATCCGTATCGCAGTGCCGTATACCGGTATGATCATCTCTACCAGAGAGAGCCAGGCAGTTCGTGAAAAAGTACTTCCGTTGGGTGTCTCTCAGATCAGTGGTGCGTCAAAGACGAGTGTTGGTGGATACGATACACCGGAGACGGAAGATGAAGTGACTTCCGCACAGTTTGATGTCAGTGACCAGAGGACATTGGATGAGATCGTACGGTGGTTAATGGAGATGGGAGATATCCCGAGTTTCTGTACTGCCTGCTACCGCGCCGGAAGAACCGGCGACCGTTTTATGTCCCTGTGCAAGAGCAAACAGATTCTCAACTGCTGTCATCCGAACGCACTGATGACACTGATGGAGTATCTGCAGGACTACGCATCACCGAAGACAAAAGAAATCGGTATGAAACTGATCGAAAAAGAACTGGACAATATTCCAAATGAAAAAGTCCGTAAAGTCGCAGAAGAGCATCTGCGGGATATCGAAAACGGACAGAGAGATTTTCGGTTCTGACAATAAAAAGCGACTGTTGGAGTACTGAGACAAGAGGGAAATACAGTCGAAAGAAGTGACACAGCGGACAACACCTGCAAAGGCGCAGGGGTTGTCTGTTGTGTCTGTTAGGTTACGGAAACAATGAGTAAAACTCAGATGATTAGAATAGAATTGGTTTACATAAAAACAAGGGAGGAGATTATATGGGTACAACATTACAGGAAACGCCTTCCGGCAACCGGCTTCATATAGGTATATTTGGAAAAACAAACAGCGGAAAGTCTGCCTTTATCAATGCATTTTCCGGACAGTCTGTCTCCATCGTGGCAGACGTAAAGGGAACCACCACCGATCCGGTCTACAAGGCGATGGAGATCGCACCGCTTGGTCCGTGCGTATTGATCGATACGGCGGGATTTGACGATGAGGGAGAACTGGGAGCCATGCGGATGGAAAAGACGGCGCTGGCTGCACAGAAAACGGAACTGGCACTGATAGTATTTGCATCCGAAGACATGGAAAAGGAACTGGAGTGGTTTCGGTATTTTCAGGAAAAAAAGACACCGGTGATTCCGGTGGTAAGTAAAAGCGATCTTCGTTCAGATGAAGAAAATCAGGAATTTGCAGAAAAACTCAGAGAACAGACGAAAGAGAAAGTCTGCATCGTGAGCGCAAAAACCGGTGCGGGAATCGCAGAACTGAAAGAGTGGATGATCCGTATGGTTCCCGAAGGCTTCGGCGGCCGGACGATCACCGGGGATCTGGTATCCGAGGGAGAGGTTGTCCTCCTGGTAATGCCCCAGGACATCCAGGCACCCAAAGGTCGCCTGATCCTCCCACAGGTACAGACGATGCGGGAACTGCTGGATAAAAAATGCATTGTTTTAAGTGCCACCACCGACAAACTTGTGGAAGCCATGGACCAGCTGAAAAATCCCCCAAAACTGATCATCACTGACTCCCAGGTCTTCGATTATGTCTACGAACACAAACCTGCAGAAAGCCTGCTGACCTCCTTTTCCGTCCTCTTTGCCGACTACAAAGGCGACCTGGATTACTACAAAGAGGGAGCTAAAAAATTGATGAATCTGTCCGCTAACTCCCGCGTCCTGATCGCCGAATGCTGCACCCATGCACCACTGAAAGAAGACATCGGCAGAGAAAAGATCCCGCGGATGCTGAAGAAAAAATACGGCGAAACCCTGAAAGTAACCGTCGTAAGCGGCACCGACTACCCCAAAGACCTGACCCCATATGACCTGATCATCCAGTGCGGCGCCTGCATGTTCAACCGCAAATACGTCCTCCACCGCATCCAACAGGCAAAAAACCAGGGCGTGGCAATGACCAACTATGGCGTAGCCATCGCTCAATTAAAAGGTATCTTGGACAAAATTGTCTGCTAAAGTAAAAACAAAAATACTTTTACAAGTCGATCACTGAAAATTTATCTTTCGATGGTCGATTTGTTTATTTGAGGGTAACTATTCAGTAGCCATTGTCCCGCGAGGTGTTTTGACATGAATATGTCAAAATCCCGAGACATACAAGCCAAAATGCCATCACCGAAGGTGATTTTTTATGCATTTTGGCTCGTAACTGTGAAGGTACTGAACAGTTACATTTGAGGAAAGAAATTTTATTATTATATTACCATGTAGCGTACCTTTTCGTGTTCCAATACACAGCCCGGAGAAGCCGGATGACAGGACAGTCAGAAAGGCGAGCAACACTTTGTGGGCGGTTAGAGGCGATTTTGAGATCCGACACCTACGTAGACTTTCGCGAGTGTCAGCTGACACTCGTGAATATTAGTCGGAGTTGGTGGCTAGCTCAAAACGACTCTGCCCACGTTGCCACCTTCTGACTGTCCTGTCATCCGGCTTCTCCGGGCGTCCGGATGTATTTCCCTCCTACTTGTAAATAAGCCCCCTTTTTGATACAATAAATAAAATAAGGCTTTTTATGCCCTTCAATCGGAACAAACAAGGAGAAAAAACATGAAAGTAGTAATACTTGCAGGTGGTTTCGGCACCCGCATCAGCGAAGAAAGTGTACTGAAACCAAAGCCCATGGTAGAAATCGGTGACAAACCGATTCTCTGGCATATCATGAAACTTTATTCCCATTATGGATACAACGAATTCGTGATCTGCTGTGGATACAAACAACATATGATCAAAGAATGGTTTGCAGACTATTATCTGCACAGCTGCGACGTGACATTTGATTTTACCCGGGAAAATAAAATGACTGTGCACAACAACATCTCCGAACCATGGAAAGTAACCCTGGTAGATACCGGATTAAACACAATGACCGGCGGAAGAATCAAACGGGTCAAAGAACACCTGAACGGAGAATCATTCTTCCTGACCTATGGGGACGGTGTGGCAGATATCAACATTGCTGAACTGTTAAAATTCCATCAGGAAGGCGGGCGCATGGCAACATTGACTTCCGTACAGCCAATGGGACGATTCGGCGCGCTGGATCTGCGGGAAGATGGAGAAATCACAAACTTCAAAGAGAAAAAACAGGAAGACAGCGGATGGATCAATGCCGGATTTATGGTACTGGAACCGGAGATCCTGGATCTGATCGAAGGAGACGCGACTGTATTTGAGAAATATCCTCTGGAAGAGGCAGCCAGAAGAGGACAGCTGGATGCATATCGGCATAATGGGTTCTGGCAGTGCATGGATACAATGAATGAGAAGAAGAAACTGGAAGAAATGTGGAGAAGCGGAAATGCTCCATGGAAAGTGTGGGAGTAAGAGACATGAATAACCTGGCATTTTTTAAAGGAAAAAAAGTATTTCTCACCGGACATACCGGATTCAAGGGATCCTGGCTTTCCCGGATCCTGATTCTTTCGGGAGCCGAGGTGACCGGATATGCGCTGGAAGCACCGGTGGAGGCGAAACTTTTTGATACCTTACATCTGGAAAAAAATATGCACTCCGTGATCGGAGATATCCGCGACCGGGAAAAACTGATCCGTACCATGCAGGAAGCACAGCCGGAGATCGTGTTTCATCTGGCAGCGCAGCCGATCGTGCGGGAATCGTATAAAGATCCGGTGGGAACGTATGAGACAAATGTAATGGGAACAGTAAATATTCTAGAAGCGGTGCGCCAGACAAAAAGTGTAAAATCGTTCCTGAATGTGACAACGGATAAAGTCTATAAAAACAACGAGTGGGAGTGGGGCTATCGGGAAATCGATGAGTTGGATGGGTACGATCCCTATTCCAACAGCAAGTCCTGTTCCGAACTGGTGACCCACAGCTATGAAAAATCCTTCTTAAAAGAAGCCGGTGTGGCGGTGTCCACGGCGAGAGCGGGCAATGTGATCGGCGGCGGCGATTTCGCTCCGGACCGGATCATCCCGGACTGCGTGCGGGCAGTCGCAAAAGGGGAAAAAATAGCGGTACGGAATCCACATTCCACAAGACCGTATCAGCATGTGCTGGAACCGCTTGGTGCGTATCTGATGATCGCGCAGGCACAGTATGAAAATCCGGCGTGTGCCGGTTCCTATAACGTTGGACCGGGAGATGAGGACTGTATCACCACCGGTCAGCTGGCAGACCTGTTCTGTAACTCCTGGGGAGAGGAGGCAGCGTGGGAAAATCTGTATCAGGGAGGGCCGCACGAGGCGAATTTCCTGAAACTGGACTGCTCGAAGATCCGTACGGCATTTGGCTGGAAACCGCACTGGCAGGTAGCGCAGGCAGTGAAAGAGACAGCCGTGTGGTATCAGGCATGGCTTGAGGGAAAAGATATGGAAGCATTTACGGATGAACAGATCCGAAAATATTTTACTTTACAGGAAAGAAAATAGAAAAGGATAAATGTGAAAAAGGAAGAAAAATATGAATAATAATCGAAAGATTCTGTGCGGGGCGGCAGCTTTGCTGGTGTCAGCAGGATTCTTTGGAGCATCTTTTCTGATACCGGAACTGTCGGATCACATCAACCGACTGGGCAATGGAAATCTGCTTGTTTATGCTACCATGTTATTGATATTCTGCCTGGTATTTCTGGGGGGCATGCTTCTGACAGAACGGTGGGAGACAGGCACATGGCTAAGCAGAAAAAATAAAAAAGTCAATGGACTGGTATTTGCAGTATTGATTTTATCGCAGATGATCTTTTACGCCATCGGAGTATCCATGGAAACCGGTCAGGTAGGAAGTGTATCGGAAAAATATGGCTGGCACACACAACCGTTGCCACTGATGAGTCTGCTGTTTCTGGCAGAACTGGTTGTATTTTTCCGGGTGTATGCAAACATACAGATCAGAGAAGAAAAGAATGACTGGATGGTATGGCTTATATATGCAGTTTTGACGATTCTGATATTTTATTGCATGGATACGCCGAATATTTTCGGGCGCGCGGAGGCGGGGGATCATTTTCACGCTCACGCGTATTATAACTCTGTATACAATGTATATCAGGGCTTGCCTTATACAGATACAATGACGAGTATCTATGGGCATTATGGGCTGTTATTTAAGATACCGATGAAACTGGTGGGCGGAGATTTCCGGATGTTCGTGCTGATGATCGCGGCACTTGGAACACTGGCACACGTCTGTGCATTTCTGGTGCTGGAACTGACGGTGGAAAGCCGGATCCTCCGGGCACTTGGCGCAGTTGCTGCGGCATTTCCGGTACTCGGGATGCGGGGCGGTTATTACTGGCAGGTATGGCCGCATCGGATGATCTTTCCGATGATCCTTCTGTTGTATGCGGCGATTTTAATGAAAAAACAGTGGTGGAATAGGCGGACCGGTCTGGCCGGATATCTGATCTGTCTGCTGGCGATCCTCTGGAACACGGAAACCGGCGTGATTCTCGCCGTGGCATGGATGGCACTTTATATTTCACGGTGTCTTGCCGGGGGAGAATGGAGAATCGGGCGTCTGACCCGAACCGTACCGGTACACGCGGTCTGTGTGACGGCATCATTTTTCGGAGCCTATGGACTCGTGAATCTCTATAATCTGTCCAAACACAGTCCGGCCAATACACTGGGCGAATTCCTGATTCCGTTATTGTCGGATTCTTATATGGTGGACATCCTGCATCTGGATCTGCCGATGTATCCGAGCGCCTATATGGGTGTGATCGTCCTGTTTCTGATCGGGACAGTAATGGGAATCAGTACCTGGTTTTATCCGAAACAGAAAAATGAAGGACAGGTGCAGTTGCTCTTTTTTCTGAGTATCAGTGCACTGGGAAGAATGACCTATTATGTCAATCGACCATCCTATCATAATCTCGACTGCGTCAGCCTGTCGGCAGTGATCCTGCTGGCATATCTTGGGCAGAGGGGAATGACATTTGTTAAGGAAAGAAAATGGAAACACTGGGAAGAGATGGATCTGGCGGGAGTCGTGAACGGTACACTGGGACTTGCCTGTGCAGCCGCAGTGCTTGCCATGAGTACAGGAACGGTGCTGCAGTTTTCCCAGAACAGTAAGATCAAAGAAAATTATCATAATGTGGGCGAACTGGAGGCATTTGTACAGGAAATTGCAGAAGTGGTTCCGGAAAACACGCATGGTTTCGGGTTAAATGTGGCAGAAATCTACAGTCTGCTTCACTGGAATACCCAGTGCTTTACCATGGATTTCAGCGATATGGCGGTGATTCCGGAATCCTTACAGGAGTTACAGGAACAGCTGACAGAGGCGGATGCACCGTATGTATTTACCAGTCGGTCGTCACTGCCTATCTGGGAGCGGAATGATCCGGAGACTTACCAGTGGTTTAGTGAAACGTATGAGCTGGATCAGACCTTCCCGTACTATGAGGAAGAATTTCAGTTTTACCGGAAGAAATAAAAAGGAAACGAATATAAAAAAGGAGCAGAAAACATGTTTGAAGAAATGACAGAACAGCAGGCGAGAGAACAGATTCTGGAGATGACAAAGGAATACTGCGAAAAATACCACAATCAGAAAAAACCGTATAAAAAAGGAGACCGGATCCCGTATGCATCTCGTGTGTACGATGCGGATGAGATGGTAAATCTGGTAGATAGTTCTCTGGAATTCTGGCTGACTTCCGGTCGGTTTACAAAAGAATTCGAATCGGAATTCGCAAAATATCTGGGGGTAAAATACTGTTCGCTGGTTAATTCCGGATCTTCTGCAAATCTGCTGGCATTTATGGCACTGACTTCTCCACTGTTAAAGGAGAGACAGATTCTTCCGGGAGATGAGGTGATCACGGTGGCAGCAGGATTTCCTACAACCGTAGCTCCGGTGATCCAGTATGGAGCAGTACCGGTGTTTGTGGATGTGGCAATCCCGCAGTATAATATTGATCCCAATCTTCTGGAACAGGCAGTTTCAGAAAAAACAAAAGCAGTGATGCTTGCACACACCCTGGGCAACCCTTTTGATCTGAAAGCGGTAAAAGATTTCTGTGACCGTCACAATCTGTGGCTGATCGAGGATAACTGCGATGCGCTGGGTTCCCGTTATACGATCGACGGAGAGAGCAGACTGACCGGAACCATCGGAGATATCGGAACCTCCAGTTTTTATCCGCCACATCATATGACAATGGGAGAGGGCGGAGCCGTCTATACAAAGAATCCGCTGCTTCATAAGATCGTGCGTTCTTTCCGTGACTGGGGAAGAGACTGCGTGTGCGCACCCGGACAGGATAATCTGTGTGGCCATCGTTTTGACCGCCAGTACGGGGAACTGCCGTTGGGATATGATCATAAATATGTATATTCGCATTTTGGATATAACCTGAAAGCAACGGATATGCAGGCGGCTGTGGGATGTGCCCAACTGCGCAAGTTCCCGTCCTTTGTAGAACGCAGAATTCATAATTTCAATTATCTGAAAGAAGCATTGAAAGGAACCGAAGACAAACTGATCCTTCCGGAAGCATGTGAGAATTCCGAGCCGAGCTGGTTTGGATTCCTGATCACCTGCAGGGAAGGCGTGGACAGAAATCAACTGGTACAAAGGATCGAAGAAAAAGGTGTACAGACCCGTATGCTTTTTGCAGGAAATCTGATCAAGCATCCCTGCTTTGACCAGATGCGTGCGACAGGAAAAGGCTATCGTGTAGCAGGAAGTCTGGAAAATACAGACCGGATCATGACGGATACGTTCTGGATCGGTGTCTATCCGGGGATGACGGATGCGATGCTGGATGCAATGGCAGATGCGATTAAGGAAGCACTGGAATAATATTTGAAAATGTGTAGCTAAAGGCACAGGAATGAGCTCTGGAACAGGGGATAACCGCGAGTTGACATAATATTAAAAACTGGAAAGCTGCGGCGGATTACAGAAAGGAAGAAGTATGATACTGGACGAAAAACTGAGATGGTTTGGTTTCTGGCTGCTGGACAGTCTGAAAGGAAAACAGATAAGAACATATTATGATCAGATTCAGCGTGCGTGGAAAGAGGGAACATCGATTCGGGAGACCGAAGAGCGGATTCGGGCACTGATCGCCCATGCGGTGAAGACAACAGAATTCTATAAGGATTATCCGGAAGATATTGAACTGACAGATCTTCCGGTAGTTAACAAAGATACGTTTCGACAGAATTATGAGCAGTTCCTTTCGACAACCTATAAAGATGCACCGGATAACAGGGTGATGTGTACGAGTGGTTCTACCGGAACTCCCCTTCGCATGATCCAGAACCGGGACAAAATCCGTCACAACACGGCGGGTGGTATATTCCTGGGAGCAGCAGCCGGATATTATATCGGTATGAAAGAGGCTTTTATCCGTGTGTGGGTCAATAATGTAAAGAAAAGTAAGTTTCAGCTTTTTCAGGAAAATCTGATCATGATGGACAGTTCCCGGATGGATGAGCAGGCACTGGAAAAGATGTTCCGGGTGATCGAGAAGAAAAAAGTAAAATGTCTCGTCGGCTATTCGTCAGCACTTGGGGAACTGAGCAATTATATTCAGAAAACAGGAAAAGATTGTAGCCGCTGCAAGGTGAAAGCGATTATTCCGATTTCTGAGACGATGCCGGAACCGGTGCGCCGGACACTGGAAAAACAGTTTGACTGCCCGGTACGTGCCTGGTATTCCAATGAAGAAAACGGAATTATGGGATTGCAGAATGAAGATAATGAGGGGTACCGGATCGATACCGAAACGTATTATTATGAAATCCTGAAGATGGATTCCGATGAACCGGCGGAGCCGGGAGAACTTGGAAGAATCGTGATCACGGATCTGTTTAATTATGCGTTTCCGATTCTCCGCTACGATAACGGGGATACGGCGGTGGCAACCAGAAAAGAGAAAAACGGCAGATACAGGCTGTATCTGGATGAACTTTACGGACGTCGAAGCGATCTGATCTACGACTGTGAAGGAAAGGCGGTAACACCGTATATTATTACCAATAATCTGTGGGATATCGAAGGGGTAAAACAGTATCGTTTTATCCAGGAAGATGTGAAAGACTATACCATCTGGTTAAACGGAGATCCGCAGAAGATGAATCAGGAAGAAATTCTCGGACGGATCCGCCCGTATCTGGGTGAAGAAGCCAGAATCAGGGTGGAACTGGTGGATGAGATCCCGGTGCTTGCTTCCGGAAAGCGCAAATACATAGAAAACCGGTGCGAAAAGTATAAGAATCAGACCGGTTTCTGCGGATAATAGGGAGAAACAGGTGGAAAAGAAAGAACAGAAAAAACGGATCGCTGCAAACACCTTGTATACCATGGGCGGGCTGATCTTTATGAACGGCGTTTTGCAGCTGATCATTACGCCGTTGCTCAACCGTTATATGGGAGCAAAGCAGCTGGGAGAACTTTTGTATATTACAGGGTTGGTCGCGATTATCTGTCCGTCTGTCGGACAGGCGTTAAATACCAGCCGTCTGGTGGTGCGAAGATCACATGAGGTAACCAATGGAGACTACGACTGGATCCTGTTGCTGTTTGGCATACTGGGAAGCGGTGTGGCACTTTTTATGTCAAGAGACAGTATCAGCGGAATCCCTGTGGGGATCGGGGTGTTTGCCCTGTTTCTGCTGACGGTTTTCCGGTACTACGGGGATGTGGAATATCGACTGAATCTGAATTATCAGAGGTATTTTATTTATTATCTGCTGATCGGTATCGGATATCTTGCGGGATTTGTGATTTACCGTATCACAGATCAGTGGTTGTGGATCTATCTGGTCGGTGAAGTGGCTGCTCTTTGTTATGTGGCAGTTACAGGATCTGTATTTCATAAGTTTTTTCAGCGGAGCGGACATTTTTTTGTGGCGCTGGAGAGGGGATTTTTCCTGACATTGTCGTACCTGATCACAAACACCACAATGAATATGGATCGTCTGGTGATAAAGCAGATTCTTGGCAACGAACAGGTAACGATCTACTATGTGATTTCCCTGATCGGAAAGACCCTGGTGCTTCTGATCGCACCGATCAATACGATCGTGATTTCTTATCTGACAAAACGCAGAGAATTGTTAAACAGAAGTCAGTTTGGAAAGGCAGTGCTTGTGGGAGGCGGTGTGGCAGGTGTCTTTTTCCTTGGCTGCCAGGTGGGAACACCGCTCTTTGTCTGGCTGTTTTACCATGACCTGTTTCCGTCCATCAAAGGACTGGTCGCGGTGGTCAATCTGGCACAGGTGCTGGGATTGTTTTCCGCATTTTTATTTATACTTGTTTTAACATTTACGGATGAAAAATGGCAGCTGTGGATACAGCTTGCACACTTCGTGATTCTGCTGACCGCATCGGTGCTGGCAGCAAAAAATTATGGGATGATCGGATTTGCCTTGGCATGCCTGGGAGCAAATACGCTTCGGGTTGTGGCAGTGATCGTACTGGGGATCTGGAAGGCAAAACCGGCGAAGAAAGAAGGAGAATGAAAAGATGCAGACAGGTGAAGTTCTTAGAAGAGTGGTGTTCAATCTTCTGGATGCTGCAAAAGGCGGTAAGCTGAAAAAATTAAAAGAAGTCAATAAAAGAGAGATCGTGGAAGGTGTGACGCCGGAATATATGGAGCGGAGGATCGATCTGCTTCTGGACTATGTAAAAAAACATTCTCCGTATTATAAAAAACATCCGGAATGGACAAAACTGGAAGATTTCCCGGTGATGACCAAGGGAGATTTTCTTGAGCATTATGAGGAAGTGCTGGTGGAGAACAGCAAAGAACAGGGTAATCTGTACCGGCTGAGTACCAGTGGTTCTACCGGAACGCCATTTACCGTTCTGTGTGACGGTGACAAGATGAACCGGGTCAATATGAACTTTATTTCCTGTATGGAACTGAACGGTTTCCGTCTGGGAATGAAGCGTGGGGAATTCCGCGCGTGGATAAAGGGGAAAAATACCATAAGTATGTGGAAATCTTTCAAAAATAATCTGGTCATGGTGGATATCTCCAACATGGGAGATGATTCTCTGGAAAAGATCTGTAAAGATATCGAGAAAAAGAAGATCCAGGTACTGGTGACCTATTCGAGTGCACTGACTGCATTGACCGGTTATATCCGACGGACGGGAAGAGATATCAGTAAGTGGAAGGTAGAGATGGTATTTTCCATGGGTGAGGCACTGCCGGATGCAACCTATGAACTGACAAAAGAAATATTCGGATATTCTCCGGTGCGTTCTTATGGAAATAATGAAAACGGTTTTATCGCAATTCAGCTGGGCGAGGATAGGGAATATACGATCGACCTGTATAACTTCTACCCGGAAGTGCTGAAAATGAACAGTGATGAGCCGGCAGAACCTGGAGAACTGGGACGGCTGGTAGTTACAGATTATTATAACAAAACCTTCCCGATGGTGCGTTACGACACTGGAGATACGGGAATTATGCGGATGTATCAGGATGAAAAAGGGCGGATGCATGGAAAATATGTGGAAATCTACGGCCGCCGCGGTTCTCTGATGTATAATTGTATGGGCGAGCCGCTGTCGATCCATGTATTTATGAACACGCTGTTAAAGTTTGAGGGTGTGGTCTATCAGGCAAAATGCATCCAGTGGGGACAGAAAGAGTATGAACTGCTGGTCAACGCAGACCGGAAAAAACTGGTGGAAGAGGATCTGATTGCCGCTTACCGGCATTATCTTGGAGAGGAAGCGGAGATCCGGATCACTTATGTGGACGAGATCCCGATTCAGGCTTCCGGAAAATTCATGGTCTGCGAGAATAAATGGGATGGAAGGAAGTAGAGGATATGAAGCAGAAAGTGTCTGATTATATTGCGGATCGTCTGGCACAGGAAGGGATCTGCCAGGTATTTACAGTGACGGGCGGCGGCGCAATGCATCTAAACGATTCTCTGGGACATCACCCGGGGCTGACCTGCCTCTACCAGCATCATGAACAGGCGGCAGCGATGGCGGCAGAAGCTTATGCGAGGGTAGACAACCGGATGGCGGCGGTCTGTGTGACTTCCGGTCCGGGTGCGACGAATGCCATTACGGGGGCCTTGTGTGCGTGGATGGATTCCATCCCGATGCTTGTCCTGTCCGGGCAGGTGCGATATGATACTACGGTGCGTCACAGCGGTTTAAAGATCCGCACGATGGGAGTGCAGGAATATGACATCACGCCGTCCGTAGAACCCATGACAAAATATGCCGTCATGGTGACGGATCCGCTTACAATCCGGTATCATCTAGAGCGGGCGATCTATCTGGCAAAAACGGGCCGTCCGGGACCGTGCTGGCTGGATCTTCCGCTGAATATACAGAGTGCCATCATAGAAACCGATGATCTGAGAGCGTACGATCCGAAAGAGGATGAGAAAGAACTTCCGGTTCCGGTGACAGAAGAGATGGTGAAGAAGATTCTGGAAAAACTGAAACAGGCAGTGCGTCCGGTGATCTTTGCAGGTCATGGGATTCGACTGGCAGGTGCATATGACAGCTTTCAAAGGCTGGTGGAGCTGCTTGGGATCCCGGTAGTGACCGGAATGAGCAGTATCGATCTGATGGAATCTGCACATCCGCTGTATGTGGGAAGAAACGGAGGAACGGGAAATCGTCCGGGAAACTTTGCAGTGCAGACCTGTGATGTATTATTTTCCATCGGAAGCAGACAGAGTTTTTTACAGACCGGATTTGCCTATGAAAAATGGGCGGCACATGCGTATACGATTCTCAATGATATCGACGGGGAGGAACTGAAAAAAGAGACACTTCACGTGGATCTTCCGGTGGTGGCAGATGCAAAAGATCTGATCGAAAAGTGTATCCACATGCTCGAAGAAGCAGGGTGCAGCCGTGCACACCCCTGGTTTGCAGATAAGAAAGAATCCTCCTGGAGAGAGAAGTGCCGTCACTGGAGGGAAAAATATCCGGTAGTGACGGAAGAAAAATACAAAGAACCGGAACCGGGACGAACAAATATTTATGCATTTTATGACAGTTTGTCAAAAGTGCTTCCGGAAGGGGAACAGATCCTGGTCAGTGTGGGAACCTCACGTGTGGCGGGAAGTCAGGCAATCTATCTGAAAAAAGGTCAGAGATTTTACACCAATGCCGTGACCGCATCGATGGGTTACGGGCTCCCGGCGGCGATTGGTGTATGCGTTGGATCCGGGAAAAAAGAAGTAATCTGTGTGAACGGGGAAGGGTGTATGCAGATGAATCTGCAGGAGTTACAGACCATCCGGCACCATAACCTGCCGATCCGGATCTTTGTGATCAATAACGAAGGATACCATTCCATCCGTCAGACCCAGACGGCTTATTTTGGCGGTCATCTGGTAGGTGTGGGTGAGGAGAGCGGGGATCTCAGCTTCCCGGATCTTTCCCGACTGGCACCGGCGTATGGATTTGCTTATAAAGAATGCAGAAACAGTGCGACACTGGAAGAGGATCTGCGGGCGGTCATGGAAGTTCCGGCACCTGTGATCTGTCAGGTTTTTGTGTCGAAACTCCAGAAGACGGAGCCGAAACTGGCATCCAGACAGCTTCCGGATGGAACCATGGTGTCGGCATCACTGGAAGATATGTATCCGTTTCTTTCGAGAGAAGAGATGGAGGAGGAAGGCGTATTATGGAAAGAGTGATCGTGACAGGAGCGACCAGTATGATCGGAGAAGCGCTTATTGAGGAATGCCTGAAACATGGAATCTCTGTATGTGCGGTGATCCGCAAGGATACGGCAAGAAAAGATCGTCTGCCGGAAGATCCGTATCTGGAACTGGTGGAATGCAGTCTGGAAGAACTGGCAGCACTGCCGGAAAAAGTGACAGGATCTTTTGATACGTTTTACCATATTGCCTGGGGGTATACCGGTGCGGCAAGAAATAAAAGTACCAGGCTACAGAGTAAGAACATTGATTATACCCTGGATGCGGTAGAGGCAGCTGCAAAGCTTGGCTGTAAACGATTCATCGGAGCGGGTTCCCAGGCGGAATATGGACCATTGGATCGGGAAATGATCGGTCCTGATGCGCCGGAACATCCGACAACTCCGTATGGGGTAAGCAAACTGGCAGCGGGAAAACTCTCGAAACTTTTATGCAAAGAGCTTGGAATCGAATGGATCTGGCCGCGGATCTTCAGCGTATATGGAATCTATGATAAAGAAAGTACCATGGTAATGACGGCAATTCATCAGTTCCTTGCAGAAGAAGAAACAGCATTCACCCCGGGGGAACAGGAATGGGACTATCTGTACAGCAAAGATGCAGGACGGGCTTTTTATCTGATCGGGGAAAAAGGAAGAGACGGTTCGATCTACTGTGTGGGGAGTGGAAAGGCGAGACGGCTGTATGAATATATTTACCAGATCCGGGATGTGGCAAATCCGAAGGCTACTCCGGGGATCGGGAAAAAGTCCTATGGTGTACAGCCGGTGATGCACCTGTGCGCGGATATATCGAGTCTGAAAAATGATACCGGTTTTGAACCGGCGTATGAATTTTCCAGCGGAATCCGGGAGATGGTCCGCTGGATGAAGGAGAAAGACAAATGAAAAAGAAAATCTCTGTGGTGATACCCACATACAATGAAGAGGGGAATGTAAAACCGCTGGCAGAATCCATTGTCGCAGTGATGGAGACAGAACTTCCGGAATACCGGTATGAGATCCTGTTTATCGACAACCATTCCAAGGACAGAACGCGGATGTATCTGCGGGAACTGTGCGCAAAGAATAAGAACATAAAGGCAATCTTTAATGTCAGAAACTTCGGTCAGCTGCGCTCTCCGGTCTACGGACTGAAACAGGCAACCGGGGACTGTGTGATTCGGATGTGCGCGGACTTCCAGGATCCGGTAGATATGATCGTAAAGTTCGTAAGAGAGTGGGAGAAAGGATCCAAAATTGTCATTGGCATCAAAAAAGCGAGCAAAGAAAACCGGATGATGTACTGGATCCGTGGATGCTATTATAAACTGATCCGGAAAATAACAGATATTGATCATATCGAACAATTTACCGGCTTTGGACTATATGATAAAGCATTTGTGGATGTGGTGAGAGATCTTCATGATCCGATGCCATATCTGAGAGGAATCATTGCAGAACTGGGATTTGATTATACGGCGATTCCTTATGAACAGCAGAAGAGAAAAGCGGGAAAGAGCAAAAATAATTTTTACAGTCTGTACGATTATGCGATGATCGGGATTACTTCGTATTCGAAAGTGGTTCTCCGGATGGCGACGTTTCTTGGATTTTTTGTGGGAGGTGTCAGTGTGGTGGCAGGGATTATTTATTTTATCCTGAAAATGCTGTACTGGGATCGATTTACCGCAGGCATGGCACCGTTACTCATCGGAATGTTCTTTCTGGGAGCAACGCAGCTGTTTTTCATCGGTCTGCTGGGAGAATATGTGCTGAGCATTAATACCCGTGTGCTGGATCGTCCGCTGGTAGTAGAGGAAGAAAGACTGAATTTTGAAGAGAAAGAGGACAGTGAAAATGAAAGCAAAACTGGCAAAGCGTAAAACAGGGTTCTGTATGCGGATGAAAGAAAGCTGGAAGGAAATGAAATTGTGGGATGCAGAAGAACTCAATAAGCTGGACTGGGTGATCTCAGCGCTGATCCTGATTTTTCTGTTTTTTACCTGTGCCTATGGAGATCTGATGCTGACGGGAAACAGATCATTTCTGATGTATGAACACTTTACAGATTTTTATAAGGCAAGTTATGAGCAATCCCATGGATATTATGCCAATTATCTGCCGAGTACTTTTTTGGCATATGCGATCTGGAATTTGCCGTTGTATCTGACCGGTCATGCGCCACAGGCGATGCTGACAAACAGTTTTATCAATAATATGTGGTATAAACTGCTTCCGGTGCTTCTGTATTATGCGACTTCCCATCTGATCTACCAGATCGGTGTGGAAGCAGGGTTCGGAGAAAAGAAAGCAAAGCTTTGTAAGTTTGCATTTCTGGTATTTCCGATCGGGGTGTTCAGCCAGTTTATTTTCAGCCAGTATGATATCTTTACCGTATTTTTCATGGTACTGGGCCTGTATTTTTATGTGAGAGGCGGCTTATGGAAGTTTGCACTATCTTTCGGTGTTGCGGCAACATTCAAATATCACGCACTGCTGTTCTTCCTGGTACTGCTGGTTTTACGGGAGAAAAAGATCCGCAACCTGATCAAATATGCAGTGGTTATGGTTGTTCCGCTGATGATCGAAGTGCTGCCGAATATCGGAAATATTTATTTCAAGCGCAATGTTCTGGGATTTGGCGTTTTGAAATTTGTGCAGAAACCATTCACCATTGGCTTCTTTGACGGAATCAATCTTGTGGCGGTAACAGCAGCTTTCATGTTGGTGTGGGCGTATCAGAAAAAGACAAAAGACAACCGGGAAATGTTTTCCTGGGGCATTTTCTTCTGTGTGGGAATGAGTTTTGCAATCTTCGGATTCTCTTCCTGGAACCCGCAGTGGCTGCTGATGCTGGTGCCGTTTCTGGTGTTAAATATTTTCATGAATGAAAACGGCAATCTGCTGGTGATGGTGACAAATGTGCTGATCGTTGCACTGTATATCTTCTGCAGCCAGAACCTGGTAGATGAGCAGATAATGAATTACGGAATCCTGAAATACATCCTTCCGGGACAGCAGTTTGCGGTGAGAATGTGGGATCTGTATATGTTCCATGATGAAAAAATGCTCTGCTCTGCGATGTGGGTGGTGCTTCTGGTCTATGTGGTCTTCGGGCATCCGAAATACCATATCCGGAAAGGAACCGAGATCGCAAAAGGGCTGGTATGGCAGATCCGTGCGGCATTTCTGGTCAGTGTGTTTGCATTTGTGATCCCGGCATCGATCTGTGCGCTTGGCATGTTCCAGGGGAAAATTGTTCTGCTGGATAACAGCCGTCAGGATCTGGAACCGGACAATATCATTCAGGTGGATGAAAGCTCTTCGGTGAGCCAGGATCTGACGATGGAGGGAAGTGTACTGTCGAATCTGAAGATCCGTGTCTATACCGGAGAAAAGAGTATTTCTGATACACTTACAGTGGAACTGATTGACAAAGAAACCGGGGATGTGGTATATCAGGGAGAAAAAGAGACGGACGGTTTTACGACCAATTCGGCGCTGTATTCTTTCATCGGCGAGAAAGTTTCGGTGGAAAAAGGAAAAACGTATGAGCTGCGGATCAGCAGCGAGGCGGAAGAAGGATCCGGTATCGGTCTGTATTGTGTGACAGCAGACAGTGAAACACAGCTTCTGGCAGAGACAGAAGCCAGAGATGAACTTCCGGCAAGCCGGCTGCAGATGCGTGTGACAGGGGAACAGTAAAAGCGGCCTGCAACAAAATGAAAGAAACAGGAAACTTCAAGAGTATAAAAAGGGGAGAAGAGGATGAAGCAAACAGAAAGTCCGGCGATCCGGGCGATACAGGAGATTAAAAAAGCGGTCATCGGAAAGGATGACTGTATCATAAAAGTGATGACTGCGATTCTTGCAGGAGGACATATTCTGATCGAGGATGTGCCGGGAGTGGGAAAGACCACGCTGGCACTGGCTTTTTCCAAAGCGCTGCATCTCGAGCAGAACCGTATTCAGTTCACGCCGGATGTACTGCCGGGAGATGTGACCGGATTTTCATTATATCAGAAAGCGACCGGTACCTTTGAGTATCAGCCGGGGGCTGTTATGTGTAACCTGCTTCTGGCGGATGAGATCAACCGTACTTCACCGAAGACGCAGGCGGCACTTCTGGAAGTCATGGAGGAAGGGAAAGTAACGGTGGATCAGATTACCCATGAGTTGCCCAAACCGTTTGTGGTTATTGCAACTCAGAATCCGGTGGGAAGTGCGGGAACATCCATGCTTCCCCAGTCACAGCTGGATCGTTTTATGATCTGTATGCACATCGGATATCCGGATATGAAATATGAACTGGAGATCGTGAAAGGCAAGATTACGACAGATCCGCTGGATCTGGTAGAACCGGTGATGAATGGAGCGCAACTTCTGCGCCTTCAGGATGAGATCCATAAAATTTATATTCATGATGCGGTCTATCAGTATATCGGGAAGCTGGTCAATGCAACAAGAAAACATTCCCTGATCGAGCTTGGAATCAGCCCAAGAGGAACGATTGCACTGGCAAGGATGGTACAGGCACTGGCATATCTGCGGGGGAGAAATTATGTACTTCCGGTGGATGTGGAGGATGTTTTTATCGATGTGGAAGCACACCGTATCCAGCTGAATGGAAAAGCACGTGTAAACAGAGTAACCGCTGAACAGATACTGAAAGATATTCTGGAGGGAACGACAAAACCTTCCGTGGTGAGAAAATGAAGAACAAATTACTATATTTCGGACTGTTGGTGGTCACACTGTATCTGGCCATCCTCTATGACAGTCCCATGCTTCTGGGCTTTGGTCTGATGGAAATGATACTGCCGGTTATATCCGGCATTCTGATGTTATGGACAGCGGCACATATGAAGGCACAAATCTATCTCCCTATCGGAGTTGCCGAAAAAGAGCAGCTGGTTAATGTGGGGGTGCGGATCGAAAATAAGAGCCGGATCCCTGTATCCAGGCTGGAAGCAAAAATAAAGATACAGAACAGATTTTATCAGCCGGAAAAAGAAGTGATTTTTCAGGGGATGGCTGATGGGAGAGGAACGACCCGCCTGACGACAGCCATTACCAGCAGTCAGTGCGGGCCGGTTGCGTTATGGGTGGAACAGGCGAAAGTATGGGATCTGTTTCATTTGTTTGGAAAAAAGATCCGTACAGACGGAAAAGAAGAACTTTCCGTACTGCCGGAATACTATGCCGCTTTGATAGAGATTGCACCGCAGATCCGGGAACAGCTGATCGACAGTGAAGAATACGATGAAAAACGCCCCGGAGATGATCCGTCCCAGATTTTCCAGATCCGGGAGTACCGGGAAGGGGATCGAATGCAGCGCATCCACTGGAAAGCAAGCGCACGTACGAATGATCTGATGGTGAAAGATTACAGTATGCCGATCGGACTGGGAGCACTGGTACTCTTTGATCTTCGGGTGGCCGAAGATGGGGGAACTGTTTTTCTGGATCAGGCAGTGGAGTACGGACTTGCGATTCTGCAGGGATTTCTGAATCAGGATTATCCGCCACGGGCAGCATGGTACAACTGTCGGATGCAGAAGATGGAACAGATGGAGATCCGGGAAACGGAAGACCTGTATCTGCTGACCGCACAGCTGTTTCAGGCAGGACCGTATGGGGAAGAAATTCTGCTGGAAGAAGCATATAAATATTCCTGGCCGCAGGATGGATGGAGTATCTGTCTGCGGATTACCACAGATGGTCAGTGGTGGGAGGACGGGATCCTGAAAGGAAAACTGACACGTGCCGGACTTGAGACGGAGGGGATCAGCGTATGAGACAACAGGTAGAAGACTGGCATCCTGCGGGGATCCAGGTGACAGGAGAGAAAAAATTAAAAATTGAATCGAGAAGACGGCAGCAAAAGCATGGGGTGCTTCTGCGCTGCTTGTACCTGTATCTGTGTCTGCTGGGAACGATCCTCACACTCAGACTGGATTTGGGACTGAAGTTCCGGATACTTCCGGTAGCCGGTGTGCTGTTGCTGTTTGCACTTGTTGCAATCCTCAAAAATATCTGGAAACCGTGGGGAAGAAAGGTGTATGCGGGAGCATATCTTGTACTTTTTCTGTCTGGTGTTCTGGGTTGGAAACACCTGGTGGCCGGATGGCAGGTGCTGGAAAATGGAATCCGACATCAGATCTCGGTATATTATGGAGTGACACTGGCAGAAAAGACGCAGTTACTTACCGGTGCGCGCGGTGAATTTTTAATGATCATGGTTTTTGCATTGTTTTTCTGGAGTATGGAGACAGCCGTGGTTCGAAAAGGGCGGGCAGGACTTCTGATCGCTTCGGAGATTCTGATCATACTGCTGGAACTTCTGTGTGGCTGTCGTTTCCTGCAGCCGGGAATCTTTCTGATCGGAGGTTCGCTGTTGGCCCTGATCGCGATGGGACAAAACCGTGGAGTAAGCAATCAGAGGATCCTCTATCGTTCCGGTCTGTGGGCGGGAGTGCTGATCCTCAGTCTGGCACTTCTGGCAGGACTCATCGGCCCTGTGCTGGCGAAACAGACAAAGAGCTGGAATGAATGGCTGTATCTGAATGTACAGAAAAAAACCCGACAGATTTCCCGTGCGATGGAAAGTCAGAATGGATTATTCGGCAATCACAATCCAACGGCTGACGGAAGTTTGAACAATTATCCGGTAGATCAGAAAAATGAAATCGACCTTACGGTACATACATCCGGGAAACCGGCACACAATATGTATCTGCGGGGATTTACCGGCGGTACCTATCAGGGAAACTACTGGAGCGGCGTGGAGCAAAAGAATTTTGCGGACGCATTTTCGGAAGCAGACAGTGGCTGGCAGGTGCAGAACATTCTATACCGCTATATCCGGTCCCGCTCTGCGGAAGAACAGGGGAGTGTGACGGTTACACGGGAAAATCCAGGAGGAGATTATGGGTATATCCCATATGGATGCCAGGTGCCGGATGATGAAAATGTCCAGGCGGATGGCTGCTATGCCAGCGCAGAAAAAACAATCACCTATCAGGGTTATGTAAACTGGACAGAGTGGATGGATCCACAGCCTTCGAAAGATGCGGAATCAGAGATAGAGAGCAGCTATCGGGAATACGTGGCAAAGGAATATCTGAAAGTGCCGGTAGAAGGACTGGATCGTCTGCGGTCTTATTGTGAGAAGCAGAATCTGCAGTCCGTGCAGGAGGTTATTGATTTTGTGGTCCGGGATGTGCAGGAAGGGCGTACGTACAGCATGGATCTGGAAGAGGTTCCGGCGGATCGGGATTTCGCAGAATATTTTTTCTTTGACCAGAAAAAAGGATACTGTATTCATTATGCGACAACAGCAACGCTGATGTTCCGTCTGCTTGGTGTGCCGGCGAGATATGTTACCGGATATGTGGTGGCACCGCAGGATTTTACGGAAGATGGAGACGGCTATACGGCAAAGATACCGGACACACAGGCACATGCGTGGGTGGAAGTTTACCGTTCCGGAAAAGGCTGGATCCCGGTAGAAGTGACACCGGGTTACCAGGAGAACACCGGTGGGAATGAAAATCAGGAAGTGCCCGGAGAGGAAAGTACACCGACACCGGAATCGACTGCGGAGCAGACCCAGGAGGCAACACCGGAGCTTACCGAAACGCCACAGCCGGAGCAGGGAGAGGCAGCGGTAACGCCACAGGGCGAGAATGGTTCGGAAAGTGCAGGAACGGAGACAAATACAGATAATCCATCCGGCGGATCCGGTCTGGTGGGAATCGGGCGTGCACTCCTGAAAATTTTTGTACTTCTGCTGATTCTTGTCGGACTGGCAGGCGGCAGTGCAGGCGTGGTTGCTCTTCACAGAAAACGCATATTGCAGGAGCGGAATCGCCGCTTTTTCCAGAAAAATATTAACCGGGGAATCTGTGAGATTTCCTATGCGATCTATCAGATCCTTCAGGATGCAAAAGAAGCAGGCGTACTGCAGGAAATCCCGGAACAAAACAACGACCGGGAATTTGCCCGACAGACAGAAAAGAATCTTTCGTGGATGGAAGAGGGGGCGTATACGGCAGTTGTGGAACTGGTGGAGCGGGCAACGTTCGGACCGGATCCGCTGACGAAACAGGAACGGGCGCAGTGCTATCAGTTTTATGAGAGTCTGGAACAGCAGTTCTGGGCGCAGATGCCAAGACAGAAAAGATTCTGGTGGAAATACATGAAAGCATACAAAGTTTCATAAACTAGGAAAAAGACATCGGGCAGTCGGTGAAAGTATGAAAGAAAAACTTCGTATGATTCTGGCAGTGACGGGAATTTTTCTGTTGCTTCCCCTGCTTCTGACCGTTTTTCTGTCAGGCAGAGAGGCATTGCATATAAAAAAACAATGGAATATGGAATCCCTCCTCCCAATGCTGATGTGCAGGGAAATCCCCTGGGAGTATGAGGAGGAGATGAAAAAAGTACAGGCTGTTCTTACAAGGAGCAGCCTGTATTTGCGTATAGAAGAGGAGAAAATGGATGGGGAGGCGTGGGGAAATCTGTGGAAGGAAGCAAAAGCGGCACAGCATCAGAAGGGATATCAGCAGGCATACCGGAGTATGGAGGCAGCGGCAAAAGATACCGAGGGGGAGATGCTTTTTTATCAGTCGAAAGTCTGTGAGGGAGTTTTTCACCGGATCAGCAGCGGAACTACCCGGGACGGACTGGAAGTGTTTGGAAAGATGGAGAAAGGGTATCTTCTCAGTGTGGACAGCAACTGGGATATGTATGGGGACGGTTATCTGAGCGGCCATTATTTTTCGGAAGGCGCGCTGCGGGAACAGTTGGAAAAAGCGTATCCTGGGCTGGTATTTACGGAAGAACCAGTGGAAAATCAGATAAATATGTATAAACGGGACAAAGTGGGACACATTTTATCCTTGACAGTGGGAAATAAGACAATCTCGGGGGAAGAAATTCGCCAGCTGCTGGAACTGCCATCGAGTAATTTTACGATGCAGGCGGCAGACGGAAAGATCCGTTTTTTGTGCAAAGGACAGGGACACGGGCTGGGACTTTCGCAGTACGGAGGAAATGTGCTGGCAAAAGAGGGAAAATCGTACAAAGAGATTCTGCGATATTATTTCCCGGAATGTGGAGTGCAAAAAAAAAGACTCCTGACCGGAAGAAAAATCGGTGTATACTTCTGCAAAATCAGGGAATTCTATAGATAAAGAATCTGGATGAGTAACTGGGACTGACGGGGACGGTTACTGGTTTTGTTCTTTAGTATAGAATAGCAGAGGTGAAGATGATGAAAAAAGAAAAGACATTGCGTATGGCAGTTACCGGTGCGCTGCTTCTGACCGTAGTTGCGGCGGGAATCTCCATGTACCGGACGGATACGACACCGAAAAAGGAAGGTAAAGCACAGCAGGAACAGGCGATGCAGGAGGAAGACAGCAAAGATGTGACGAGTAAAGACGCCGAGGCGCAGGATACCGGAGAACTGGCAAGAAATACCACAGAAATTCCGGAAGCGACTCCATCGCCAACCCTGAATCAGGATAACCCGGACAATGCGATTCCTCCGACACAGGAGGGAGAAAATGCACAGGAAACCGCGGATATGCAGGAGTCCGCCGATACATCCGCAGCCGTACAGCCGGAACTGAACTTTACCGAGGACAGCCAGATGCTCTGGCCGGTCAACGGTCAGGTAGTGATCGATTACAGCATGGATGCCACCACATATTTTCCGACACTGGACCAGTACAAATATAACGATGCCCTGATGCTTGGCTGTGAAAGCGGCGAGCCGGTACAGGCAGCAGCCAACGGTCAGGTGGTTTCCATCAGCGAAGACGTCGAGACCGGAACCACCATGGTCATGGATCTCGGAAACGGCTATCAGGCAACCTACGGCCAGCTCAAAGACATCACCGTAGAACCGGGACAGACCGTGGAGAGCGGAACCATCCTTGGCTATGTCAATGACCCGACAAAATATTATGTCAAAGAGGGCGCAAACCTGTACTTTGCCATGACCAAAGACGGCAATCCCATCGACCCGATGATCTATATCGAGACGGTGACAGAATAGAAAGATCCGTCTGTCTGAAGCTTCGCTCAGACAGGCGGATTTTGCTACATTGCATATCAATAATTGGTCCAGTGGACCAAGTTTGATTTACGCGAGCAACGAGCCAAAGTCCATGCTTGTATGAGAACTTGGTGACTGCCGCGATAACGAGTAAAATTCGCGAAGCGTATTTTATCTCGTTGTTGCATTTCCTGTATGGACAGGCGGAGGGGAATGTGCTACCATAGAGCAAAGCATTATTATTTCTATATTATCTAGGAAATCTATAAATATCATATCTCTTTCAATTCCAGATTCCATATCCAGAAATCTCAATGCTTCAGATTCAGAGAACAGCAGAGAGGTTTTATGGAAAGCAGAAACGGACAGATCAGAAAACCTCCTGCACAGTAAGTATAAAGGAGGGTCAATGGGAAAAACAGACATTGTAACAAAAAACTATATGCGTGGGAGTGATATATTTGCAGATGCATTTAACATAATATATAGCAAGAATTCTCCTTCCTCTACAGGTGGGAGATGAATTGCAAAAAAATGGAAAAAAGAACACTTGTTCTATGATAAAAACCATGGTATTATAGAATCAGTTGATAAGATAATTATTCAAAAAAAGGACTGGTTTTATGGAAAATATGGATCACAAT